>LNQE01001901.1_pt1 | contig 62375 bp, 50 predicted proteins | sample 603111 | NCBI WGS metagenome assembly LNQE01 (sample SAMN04260313, study PRJNA301899) | hydrocarbon metagenome | isolation source: hydrocarbon-contaminated ditch | place: Germany: Bremen | collected 1998
TTAACAAAAACTTCGATAACTCGAACTGGATTGTCTGTTGTAATATAGTCATCTACCGCCTCAGGAAATAGGGTGATTTGAGTGCGGTCTTCGCCCCGAATATAGGCCATTTTCTCCACCTCTCTATCACCTTATAATTACTCTTTTTTCTTTGCTAATTCCTGCTATTTTCTATGACTTTTCACACAGTCTGACGGTCCTTTTGTCACCCCTATTCTGCAATGAATAAGTAAGGTGACAAAAGGACCGTCCCCGTGTCACCCTGGTTAGCTGTACATCAGGTTAACCAGGTTTCTTACATCCGGATTTTGCAGATACTCGTCATACGTCATCAACCTATCAATAACCCCGTTGGGAGTAATTTCAATGATGCGGTTGGCGGTTGTCTGCAGCAGTTGGTGGTCATGGGATATCAGAAAAAGGGTCCCTGGGAAAGCTATCAACCCGTTGTTTAAAGCGGTTATTGCTTCGAGGTCCAGATGATTGGTAGGTTGGTCTAAAAGCAGCACATTGGCTCCGGTAAGCATCATTCGGGCCAGCATGCATCTCACCTGCTCACCTCCAGATAAAACATTGGCTTGCTTCTGAGATTCTTCTCCCGAAAATAGCATTCTGCCGAGGAAACTACGGATGAATGTTTCCTCCTGATTGTTAGAAAACTGGCGCAGCCAGTCCACCAGATTCAGATGAGAGTCAAAATATGCTGAGTTATCCTTGGGGAAATATGCCTGAGAAGTAGATAAGCCCCAGGTGACCTCGCCACTGTCGGCTTGAATTTCGCCCATTAATAGCTGTAAGAGAGTAGTTTTGGCCAGTTCATCAGGCCCTACCAGTGCTATTTTATCTCCTCTATTGACCACCAGGTTAAAATCGCTTAATACTTGTTTGTCATCAATAGTTTTATTCAGATTTTGAATAGTAAGTACATTTACTCCTCCAATTTCCCGCTCCGGTTTGAATTGGATCCAGGGTAAGCGCCGAGAAGAAGGGCGGATATCTTCCAGGGTAAGTTTGTCCAGCTGCTTTTTACGGGAAGTAGCCTGCCGCGACTTGGAAGCATTAGCGCTGAACCGCTGTATAAACTCCTGCAGTTCCTTTATCTTGGCTTCAGCCTTCTTGTTAGCGTCTTTAGCCTGCTGCAGAGCTAGTTGGCTTGATTCCAGCCAAAAATCATAGTTGCCTACATACAGCTGGATTTTACCATAGTCTATATCAGCGATATGAGTGCAGACCTGATTTAAAAAATAACGGTCATGGGACACTACGATGACAGTGCTGTCCATATCATAAAGAAAATCTTCTAACCAGGAGATAGAAGCTATATCCAGATGGTTAGTAGGTTCATCTAAGAGCAGAATATCTGGATGTCCAAATAAAGCTTGAGCTAGCAGTACCTTGACTTTTTCGCTGCCGTTTAGCTCATGCATCTTCTTCGTATGAAATTCCTCTGCAACTCCCAAACCATTCAACAGGGAAGCAGCCTCTGCCTCTGCTTCCCAGCCATTCAACTCAGCAAATTCTCCCTCCAGTTCAGCTGCTTTTATTCCATCCTCTTCAGTGAAATCAGCCTTGGAGTATATGGCGTCTTTTTCTTCCATAATAGAAAATAGACGGGCATGTCCTTTCAGTACAGTTTGTATCACATCAAACTGATCGAACTCGAAATGGTCCTGTTTTAAAACTGATAGCCTGAGTCCGGAAGGTATATTGACTGTGCCTGAATTCGCTTCGATCTCCCCTGATAGTATCTTCAAAAAAGTTGACTTTCCTGCTCCGTTAGCGCCGATAAGGCCATAACAGTTACCAGGAGTAAATTTGATGTTCACATCTTCAAACAAAGGGCGTGTTCCAAACCTTAAGGTTAAGCCGTTGGTCGTAATCATTCTAATACCGCTTTCTATTTAAATTCACAACTTAAAAATTGTATCACAATCTGGAGTAAAAGAGAAAGAAGTAGATGCTCAATTCCATACTTCATCAGTCATTAGCAAAGTCCCGGCCGTGTTCACCGACGCCAGCAGTTTACTTTAAAACAGGAGCAGCCTAAAGGGGCTTTATCCAATGAGGGGTTGGGGAAAGCCACAATAAAAGCAGATAAAAGCCATAAGTCCCTCAATCAAGATACTTGCCTGAGGAGTCATAAATGGGTAGAGCCGCTTTCCATCCAAGGCCGCGGCTCTAGAACAGTATATTATTATGGAGATTCACCTTCCTGGTAATTGAAGGAAGCGGTATGTTTTATCGCAGGGTAAAAATGTAAGTCAGCTCCTACCACCTAGTAGCGGAACAAAGCGGCTAATTCTTGGCCATCCGGGATTTCATCCTGTTCCCGCACATAGACTTTTCCGCCATTAAGGATGGTTTGAATAGCGGTTAAGTCGAACAATTCTTCATCCCCAGGTTCTGCTTTAGGATGGATAGAAACAATGTGGGATTGAGGATCCAAACTACCCCATTGGCCAGCCCCCTGGGCTATAAATAACGTTTCTACTCTACCATTATAGGCTGCGGGAGCAGCCTCGGAAATGTTATAGGTAGTTCTTCCCGTACCTTTCAGTGGACCAAAGCGATTCAAAGCTTCCTGTTCGGCCTGTCTAAAGTATTGCTCTGCCAGCGGCCAGGTCATGGTCTTGAGATTCTCAGCGCTCAGCTCTTCCGGATTGCCGGATATTCCCTCGTCAGCTAGATAACCATAAGTATTGGCTTCCCGGTATATCGAATGAAGAAACCCTACTCCCGCTATAAAGAGGGGAGAATTCTCCTCACGCAGTACCTCCCGCAGGCCGCGATCGATTAAACGAAAATAACGCAGAATGTTATCTTTAGTATCATCAGTGCCCACTCCATGACCATGGAAGACAGCAGCTGCCTGGCGATTTGATCCTTCCAGGGTGTTGGTATGGTACTGAAGCTGTTTCTCAGGATCATCATACTGCAGAGCTTCCGCCATGCTGTGAGGGATATTCTCCAGATCTAATTCATTTACACTGCTTCTGGTACATTGCAGAAGCCGGACCGCGTTTTGACTGAGGGCCAGAACATAAAACAACCCGTTTCCACTCAGCAGAGGGAGCAGAGGTTTGAGATGAAAACGTCTGCCAACCTGCAGAAATTCATCAAGATTTATAGGCAGATGATAATAATTAAAGATATTTGAAGAAAGGAATATAGCCAGACCATCTCTTTGGTGCTGCCAGAATAGATCATCAATGGTGAGCTTTTTGAGTGGTTCTAAAAGTTGGCTAGCCTGGGAAGAGCGTAGTCCATGATTTATCAGGCGTTCTTCAGCTTCTCGAATCAAATTCTTAAGTCGGATTCGGCCTTGTTTGGTTTCAACTCCTGCTCTGAAGGTAGGCAGATAAATAGTAATACATAAATCATCCTGAAAACCTATCAAAGTCTCTAAATCATTATTAGTTAATAAGTTCATATTACAACCTCCTCGTCTTTATTATCCCTGTAAGTTTGCCTGGCTATCCTTATCCATAAAAAACTTGGGTTATGGGCGAAGAGTTGATTGATTTGTGCCTGGGTCGTAAACTCAGTCAGCATTTGCTTTCTGGGTAGTAATACCATTATAACAAAAATATGCATCTTACCGGGAGTTCTACCCGTAAAACAACATTTTACCAGCATTTCAGGTAAACCGAAACGCTGCTTTTAATTTGCCTTTTTAAGGAATCAGAAACTGGATGGTTACTGATGGAAACGAACGTAAAAGGTGGTTCCGTAAGGAGAGGTATCTACATCGATTACAGCATTATGTCTTTCCGCAATACTGTAACAAACAGAGAGACCTAGTCCGGTACCATTTTCTTTAGTAGTCAAGAATGGAGTCCCCAGCTTATTGAAAATTTCTGCTGGCATACCGCAGCCCTCATCTTTAACCTCCAGAACGATATCCCGGTCTGCTACATAAGTGCGGATAGTGATAGTCTGTTTAGACTGCACAGCTTCCATGGCATTACGGACTAAATTAAGAAGCAGCTGCCGTATTTCCTTGGGGTCCAGGAGTTGATCAGGGATATCCTCCAACTGTATTACTATATTTTTATCGTGAGCCAGAGCATCTGCTTGAATCAAAATATTGAGATTGTCAATAATGCGATTGATATTACCTGGCTCTAACTGCAGTTTTATGTTGGGAGCCAGAGACAGAAACTCTGAAATGATAGAATCAGCCCGGTCCAACTCTTCAATCATGATATCAAAATATTCTATATCCTCCCCATATTCGGGTTTATGTTTGAGCATTTGCAGAAACCCACGTACTGTGGTCATCGGGTTTCTGGTTTCGTGACTTATGCTGGCTGCCATCTGTCCAATCAGATTGAGGCTGTCCAAACGAGCCATTTCTTCCTGTATTTGTATTCTCTGGCTGATGTCTGTCATAGAATTCAAGAGACAGGCCTGACCGTCGATATTAATAATTTCTGATGACAATAAACCTATATGCTGCTCTCCTGTTTTAGAGAAAAAGGGCACTTCAAAATTATGTACAGGTTTTCCCTGCAGCATCATATCAGTAATACTTTTAATGTCTTCTATTCTGCACCAGAGATTGAGATTTCTGGCACTTCGCCCTATAACTTCTTCACGTATATAACCGGTTGCTCGGCAAAACATTTCATTCACGTCTAGATACTTCCAATCCTCTACCGTGATAATGGTCATCATGCTCGGGCTTGATTGAAAGGCCTTGGAAAACTTTTGTTCCGACAGGCGTAAAGATTCCTCAGCCCGTTTGCGGTCTGTAACATCGGTGGTTAAAATCGCAATCTGGCCAACTTCCAGATAAAAGATGCGTAAAGCGATGATTTTATCAAGGGAATCGATATATTCTTCAATATACAGGGGTTCTTTAGTCAAAGCCACATCATTCAAGGCAACCATAAGTTTTGAATATATATCTGGTAAAATATCACCAAGTTTTCTGCCAATCAAATCTACGCCTCTGGTACAGGTCAATGTTTCGAAAGCCGGATTAACATCTAAACATTGATAATCTATTTGATTTTTATTATTACAGTAAGATATTTCATAAAGGCTGAAGCCCTCATCTATTGAATTGAACAAAGAACGATATTTGCGATCACTTAAATGCAGTGCTTCTTCTGTACGGGTGTGTCTTCTCATTTCGGCCTTCAGCATTTCGTTCAGGATGTGCAGACTTTGATTGCCTTCCTGGACCAACTTTTCCATTGTATAACGGTTCTTTTTGGACAATAGTCCATTACCGGCTGATTTTATAGCTGGTTTTCTATCCAGGGGACACTCTATTAGTTTAATTTCTCCTGAACAATTTATTAAAGTGGACTGGTGATTGCATACCACATCCAGCATCTGAGAAGCATCACAGGTATCCAGTGCATAAGAACACATGGCTATCATCTTTTGATCCCGGATCATATGATTAAATTTTTCTTCATATTCTTGAAAAGTTTTCCAGTGTTTAGTATCCAGCCATATATTGTTGGAAATGATCCGAAGTCCTTTAAATCCTCGGGCAAAAGCCTTATTAAGCTGGTTGAACCACCCGCTTTGGGCTTCGTCCAGGTTTAATTTTCCCTTATGTTGGTACCAATCTTTACTATTATTAAATACTATCTGGCCTTCATCATAATAAGAATTAAAATCTGGTATCGTTCTTCTTAAAGCCATCCTGGTCTGGTGAACGGATAATGTTTCAGAAGTTATCCATATACAATATTCATTATTCTTTAAACCTGCCTGGATAAATGGAATCGATACTTCCATTAGATCACGTTTGGTCTTGTAAAGCATGCAAATATGAGTGCCCCAGGGGACCTCAATGAATCTATCTATCCCGGTTCTTTCGGCTACCGGGTAAATATATGGAGGAAGGTTATTATCATTGATCAGATAGAGCACAAGATCTTTCCCCCCTTACATTATTTATCTCTATTATATAATTTTTCTGATAAATAATTTGTAATATTTTCGGAAAAAATAACCATTTATTCAGGGGGGGGTATTTAAAAATAAGTAATAGCATGAATGAAAAATAGTAATCATAAGCCCTGGTCAGTGTGGAGTTGGAGATAAACCTGGATATTAACAGCCTGTAGTGGGGGGAATAGGAACAAAGCCAAGGAACGATCATTTCCTATCAGGTTTCGAGCTTTTTTTGCTTTTATTTATTTTACCATGCGGAGGTGGGCTGTTCCCTTTCAATAAGGCTTTGCTGGAGGAGCCGATTAGATCGCTTCGACCACATTTCTGGAGAGCTTCAAGTGCCATGGCCCGGTTATCGGGATGGCGATACTGCAGCAGAGACCGCTGAGCTTTTCTTTCCCAGCTGCTGTCCGGAATATATACGGGTCGGCCGTTTAAGGGATTAGCTCCCGTATAATACATACTGGTTGACAGGGTCATGGGAGTGGGGGTGAAGTTTTGTGTCTGCTCCGGATAATACTGAAGGTTATCCCTAACAAACTCTGCCAGTTCAACAGTTTCATCCAGTCCACAGCCTGGATGGGCGGAGATAAAATAGGGGATAAGGTACTGTTTTTTACCCAACTTCTGGTTGGCAGAGTTAAATTTCTGCATAAAACGTTCATATTTTTCCCGGCCGGGTTTACCCATAAGTCTGTTAACTGCCGGGGATACATGCTCGGGGGCTATTTTTAGCTGTCCTCCCACATGATAGCGGCATAAATCATAAATATATTTGTCTGTAAGGTCTTCCAGCACCAAATCATAACGTACTCCAGACGCCACTCTTATATGGTTGATTCCTTGAAGCTTACGCATATGAGACCAGAGTTTGATCGAGGAGGAATGATCAGTATTCAGGTTTTTACATACCCGGGGGTACAGGCAGCTTGTTCTCAGGCACTGACGACACTTATCCTGATCCAGGCCTGACAAGCCATACATGTTTGCAGAAGCGGCGCCTAGATCAGGAATCATTCCTTTAAAGTCAGGGTGCTTAATGAATGACTGGGCTTCCCGGGTCAGGGATTCAATACTGCGGTTTTGGATAAATTTACCCTGATGCAATCCTATGGAGCAAAAATGACAGCCCCCAAAACATCCGCGGTGGGTCAACAGGGAGAATTGTACCGGAATAAGGGCCGGGATACCTCCTTCTTTCTCGTACATGGGATGATAGCTGCGTTGGAATGGAACTTGATAGATCGAATCCAACTGCTCTGTGGTCAGGGGTAAAGGAGGAGGGTTGACTATTACCAGTCGATTGCCATGAGCCTGAGCCAGGGGAGGAGATGAATAGGGATTAATATTATTGAACAGCTGGCGGGTAAACAGGTTAAAGTTATGCTTGCTTTCCTGTATTTCTTCGTAAGAGGGCAGCTTCATGGCGTCCTCGGGAAGAGCATCGGTGATATAAGCGGTGCCTTGTATATCCTGGATTTGTCGGATATCTTCACCCTGGGCCAGACGCCTGGCGATATCCAGCAGGGGATATTCGCCCATTCCATAAACCAGGAGATCTGCCCTGCTGTCCAGCAGTATGGAACGTCTTATCTTATTACTCCAATAATCGTAGTGGGCAAGTCGCCTGAGACTGGCTTCTATTCCGCCGATAACGATGGGAATACCTGGAAAAGCCTCCTTGATTCGATTGGAGTATACGATAACTGCCCGATCAGGCCGATAACCATCCTGACCTCCGGGAGAGTAAAGGTCTCCCCTTCGTTTTTTCTTATCTGCGGTATAATGGCTGACCATGCTGTCAAGATTGCCAGCGCTTATTCCAAAGAACAAGCGGGGTAATCCCAGTTGTCGAAAATCATGGGTGCTTCTCCAATCAGGCTGAGCTATAATACCCACCCGGTAACCATGCAGTTCCAGAAAGCGTCCCAGTATAGCAGATGCCCAGGCTGGATGATCAACGTAAGCATCTCCGCTTACAAGTATTATATCGAGTTCATCCCAGCCTCTTTCTTTCATATCGTTCTTATTAACCGGTAAAAAATTCACTTCAGCACCCATTTCTTACATTGTTGATTTTCATTAGTATACCTCATTCTGGACAGCGGATGCCGGGCAGTTGTGTATATCTCAGGCGAACCGTTCTGAATTATACCAAGGGAATATAATTAATTGGAAAACTCTCGCTTAGGAAGGCGATAGGGGACTGCTTGGTGATAGGCCCTGCTTTATGCCTGCCAGGCATGATATGCTTTTCAATAATGGCTATAGGGTGGCTGCTGTCAGGTCCAAGCGGGTAAGGCAATAAACTGCGCCTCGAAACAGATTGCTCCCGGAAACGATCAAGAAAATTCTTGCTCAGATAGGTTTTCAGTACATGAACTCCAGTTCTCCAGAAGTTCATTTGGTCGAATAAAACCCAGCAGCAAGGGGATAAGAAAGGGATTCTTGAGTTGGCTGCGATATTTATATACAGCCGCTTTCTTAATCTGTTTTGCTGCAGGTGTCAAAATATACTGCTGCCATTGATGGTTTAACCCCATTAATTTTCCCGGGGGGATAAGCGATCCATCTTTAACCAGTATCCTGGGCAGGGGGAAAAACCAGTAGTGAATAAGGTAACGGTAGGCCAGTACACTGGACCTGGGTTCTGGTAAAATGCTCAATACTTCTTCTATAATGCTGCCTAATACCGAGTGATCACTATGCCGGTCTGATGGATGAGGATAGAGGACCACTGCCGGGTCAAAATTATTGATTTCTACTTCTACCTGCTTAAAAAGTCTATTTTCACCCGCTTTAAGTCCACCATCATAGTATTCCCAGAAAACAAGTTGTCCGGATGAAATGCCTAACAGAGCCGTAGCCTCGATAAATTCGGCATAGCGTTTTTCCTTTAGACCATGTTTATTTCCATCAGTGACCAGAATTATCCTCACTATGGCTCCATTCTGGCATGCACCATGGATGTATCCTCCCACTGCGATACTTTCATCATCGGGATGGGGGGAAAAGACCAGAATGCGGTCTCCAGTCCGGGGACCAGAAATTTGGACGAGGGGGTTATTTATGTGTCGATACCGCCAACCACGGAGATATTTTACTGACATTATACCGGCCAGAATAAGGCTAACCAAGCTTAGAAGCTTTAACCACAGCATTATTTACTACCTCATAGTATATTTCCTCAATTATCTGCAGGCTGGAATTTATTTCGTGCTGCACGACTTTAACAATGCTGCGCTGTCCCATGGCCTGACTCAAATTGTCGTCTTCTAACAAACGGCAAATTTTCTTAGCCAGTTCTTCTGAATCCCCAGGATTAAACAGAAAACCATTATCACCGTCAGCGACTAATTCTGGCAGAGCCCCTGCCCGTGCCGCAACAATAGGCAAGCCAGATGCCATGGCTTCAAGGGTGACTATACTCTGGGTCTCCATTTTAGCAGGAATGGCAAAACACGCTGCCGATCTATATATCTGGGGCAAGTCAGAGCTCTGGTAGTCGATCTGGCCTAAAAAGGACACATTATCAGATAATCCCATTCTTTCTATTAGCCTGCTGAAATCTTCTACCAGTTCACCACCACCACAAAGAACAAAGTGGGCTTTAACCCGGCCTAATACTAATGGGATCGATCTGATCAGGGTCTCGATATTTTTTTCCTTGGCTATACGGCCAACATAAAGAACCAGTGGTTCCTTGGGCAGGTCATATCTGGACCTAATATCATCGTTGCTTTCGTCATTAATGAAACGATCCAGGTTCACGCCATTTGACACCACCGTAACTGGTTTTTTCAGGCCCAGGTCCAGGAGCTCCTGTTTGACCATCTGACTGGGACACACAATATGCTGGCAGGAATTATAAAACCTTATCAATGCTGAACTAAGACTCTTTCTGACATAAGTATGAGCCGGGCGGAGGAACCTTAAATATGACAATACAAAGTCTAAAGTAAAATGGTGGCTAACTATTATTGGTACCATTTGCGCTTTAGCAGGGCCCAGCAAAGCTAAACCGATGGAGCCTGGATCCTGTAGATGTATTATGTCCGGATTCCAGGAAGCTATAAACCCGCGCAGCTGGCGCCATTTATATACTCCCATACGCAGGTCTTTGCGAAATGGATTCGGTATAGATCCAACCCGCCAGACTAGGAAACCTCTATCAAAATTCTCTTTATAATTACGCCGATTTTTTGATGGGGCTATTACCACCACCTCATGTCCTTGTGCTGAAAGATATGATGCTAGATTTAAAGTAGTAACAGATACTCCCGAAATATAGGGATAAAAGGAGTCTGCACCAATAAGAATACGCATTTTAGAAGTCCACCTTCCGGGGGCTAATTTATTATATCAAGTTTTTGGGTCAGCAGTATTTCTTCCAGAGTGCTATATGTTCTTTAACGACTATACCATAGACTAGCTGATTTTTAACCAATAGGAAATTTGTTATAAAGACTTCAGCCAAAAGCAACAAGGGATACTGCTCATCCCTATATTCAGGGACATGGTAAACACGCTGCTGATTAGAATAAAGAAATAATATGATTATTATAATTATATGGCAGTCGACTCAATTTAGCATTTATTTATATCTATTACAACTATACTCCAGGGGCGGACAAAGGCAAACGGGCCAGAAACATTAAGAAATAAAAGCTATTCATTGCATATCTGTCTATTCGCTATCTTATCTGCGGGCAGGGAATTATTGAGTATGATAGCCAGCTTTAAGCCTGAGTCCCGGGTTTGATTCGCAAAACAACATTATGTAAACTGAATAGGTGACAGAAATTTACAAGGAGGCTAAATACTATTAGCGAATTAATTGACAATGTCTATAGAGAGGTTGAAAACCATGGTATTGAGTTTATCCGGCTCCAGTTTACGGATATATTTGGAGTAATGAAAAGTACTTCAATAATGGTGGATGAGCTGGAAAAAGCTTTTAGCGGCAAGTTAATGTTTGATGGATCATCTATAGATGGTTTTGCCAGGATTGAGGAATCCGACCAGTGTATTGTGCCTGACCCGGCTACTTTTGCCGTAATGCCATGGCGCCCGAGGGAAGAAGGGGTAGCCAGGATGATTTGCGATGTACATACTCCAGACGGTAAACCATTTGAAGGATGCCCCAGATATATACTAAAACAGGTTATTAATAAAGCAGAAGATATGGGATATATTTTGAACCTGGGGCCGGAAGGGGAATTCTTTCTTTTTCATACTGATGAAAAGGGGCAGCCCACCTTTGAAATCCATGATACAGCCGGATATTTTGACCTGGCTCCTACCGACATGGGAGAAGATGCCCGCCGGAATATTATTTTGACCTTAAAGAAAATGGGGTTTAAAATTGAAGCTTCTCATCACGAAGTGGCTCCAGGACAGCATGAAATAGATTTTAAATATGACGATGCTCTTAAAACAGCAGATAATTGGGTTACCTTTCGGGATGTAGTCAAGAATGTTGCCCGGCAGTTTAAACTTTACGCTACATTTATGCCCAAGCCTTTTTCGGGCGAAAATGGAAGTGCCATGCATTGCAACCAATCCTTATTTAAGAACGGCAAGAATATTTTTTATGATGATACTCAACCGGACCAGCTTAGTGAGACAGCCTTGTACTATATTGGAGGTCTGTTGGAGCACGCCCGGGGTATGGCTGCAGTTACTAATCCGATTGTAAATAGCTATAAGCGGCTAAAACCTGGATATGAGGCACCTGTACATGTTGCCTGGTCTACCTCTAACCGCAGTTCCTTGATAAGGATACCAGCAGCCAGGGGAGAAGCTACCAGGGTTGAACTTAGAAATCCTGATCCAACTGCTAATCCTTACCTGGCCTTTGCAGTGATGCTGAGTGCAGGGCTTAAAGGGATCGAAGATAGAATCGTGCCACCCCCTGCTGCTAATGGGAATCTATTTAAAATACATAATGGGTATGAACGAGAGATCCTATTTCCCAGAGATTTGCAAGAAGCAATAGATGAAATGAAGAAGGATGATCTCGTTAGAGAAACACTTGGGGATCATGTCTTTTACAGCTTTATCGATGCTAAACAAAACGAATGGGACAGTTATGCGGAGACAGTGCATATTTGGGAGATACAAAGGTACTTAAAGAAGTACTAGTAATAAATTGATTTAGATCAGAACCGTCCAGGGTTAGATATAAGTTATTATCGGGGTTTCACCCTGACAAATTTATAGGCAAAAGCCCCGACTATGGTCGGGGCTTGGTATCCATATATTATATTACAAGGCTTTGTGTATTAGCAGAGATATTTATTAGGCCTGCTTGTTTCCCTGCTATTTCCCAATTATACCTCATCTTCTATATCTGCACTATCAACGTCAGAGTCCCCGGTTTCTTGAATGCTTTCGTCAACAATTTCTGCATCACCAGTGTTTTCATCAATCGGTTCTTCCTCAGTGAGCAGTCGGATAAGTACTTCTGCCATCTGTGCTCTGGTCATAGCAGAATTAGGATTGAATTTTCCCTGGGCATCTCCAGAGAAGATTCCCTGCTGCTGAAGGGCCGCAATATATCCATAATCTTCAGGTGAAATCAATAATCCGTCCTCAAAGCAGACCTCACTGCTGTCCAGTGGTTCAATACCAAGCGCTTTGGCCAGCATGACTGCTACCTGAGCTCGATTAGCTTGAGTGGCAGAATGGAAACGGTTTATGTTTATTATCCCATTTTGGGAAGCCTTTTTTGCAGCTCCCTTAGCCCATTCGGAGACATCGGATAAATCCTCATCTTCGGTATCTTCGGTGTTTTCCAGTACTTCTTCATCTACATCTTCATCTTCTACAAAAGAGTCTTCTTCAATAACAGGGTCTTCATCTGTTAAAATGGGATCTTCTTCGTCGACTGCATCCACCTCACCCTGCTCTTCATCGGTAACCCGCATGATTAAGGAGAGGGCCTCTGCCAGGGTCATTTCTCCATCTGGATCGTAACTTCCATCAGGATAGCCGGTTATTACGCCGAGTTCGGCGAGAGTAGCTATGGATTTTGCTGCCCAGTGTCCGTTGGTGTCTGAGAATTGCATAGTTTTCTCTAACTGCATGAATAATTGTTTCTGCAGTTTGAGCTCCTGTTTCAACTGTTTATTAACATTATTGGATTTAATCTCTGAATCTCCCGGTATCTCTTCGTTGTTCAGCTGGATTATTGATTTGCCGCCTTTGGCCTTATCGGGTTTAGCTACGGCAGTACTGGTACAGAATGTCAGTACCAGCATGAGTATCATGGTTATAGAAATCATTTTTTTCATTTTTTTGTCTACCTCCTTAACTTTTACTAATTATACGGCCTTAAGTCATGAATTTTAAGGGTCATAGTACAAAAATGAGAAAAAAGTCCTAAAAATACTGGATATTGCGGGCAATGTGCAGTCAATGAGGTAATGGAAATACGGAGGAGACGCAGATATGTTGAAGTCAGTTATCTATTATTTGGAATTGGTCCTAAAGCGAACCAGGAAGGTGGTGCCTTTTGGACTGGTCTGGATCTCAATACCAGCGTTATGGCGACTGGCTATTCCATAACAAATAGGCAAACCAAGTCCGGTACCCTGGTCTTTGGTAGTTAGGAAGGGAGTGCCCAATTTGGTTATTATATCGTTGTTTATGCCGTTACCCTGGTCGGAAACTGCTAGAATTATATCGTTACTATCGTTATAGGTTTTGATGGTAACAGTACCGCCAGGATCCATGGCTTCCAGACCATTGCGTACCAGATTCATGATAAGCTGCCGAATTTCTTTGTTATCAAGCAAAAGGGGTTCAAGATCCCCCAGTTCCAGTTTGATATTTTTGTCTAAAGAAACGGCATCGGCCTTGATCAATGGATACAGTGCTTCGATAATCACATTGATGTTGGAGACTTCCAGTTCAACTGCTTTATTTCTAGCCAGCAATAGGAACTCGGTGATAATGGAATTGCCCCGGTCAATTTCTTCGATCATGAGCTCAAACATCTCCCGGTATTGGTCAAATGATTCTTCATTATTAAGATACTGTAGATATCCCCGCACGGCGGTCATAGGATTCCTTATTTCATGGCCGATTCCCGCTGCTATCTGTCCTACCAGGTTGAGTCTATCCAACTGCAGCATTTCCTCTTCCAATTTTTTTCTCTCGGTTATATCAGTTATCATGGCCAGACTGCCGGTATACCTGCCACTGGCATCTTGGATAGTGGTGGCGGAACAGATTCCCCAGAAAGAATTTCCTTCCTTGGTTTTAAGCTTTATATCAAATTCTGCCTGCTGGTCTCTGCGCATCTTTCGTAAGGCTGTTTCTATTATCTGCTGATATTCTTCATCGAGCAGATTAAACAGTGACATATTTAACATTTCATAAACCGCATATCCCAGCATATCAGCCATCTTGCGGTTTGCGAATTCTATCATATTATCATCATCGATGATTAATATCCCCTCATTGGCGGTTTCGACTATACGCCGGTATTTTTCTTCACTGCTCTCCAGGGCTTTTTCAGCCAGTTTGCGTTCCGTTACATCTCTAATGCATTCTATGGCCCCAACTATATTGCCATGGGTATCGTACAGGGGAGCGGCCGTTGCCCGCAGAAAAGCACCTGATTCACCTACTGCCGGACAAAAATTCTCGCCTATTAATATATCGCCCTTTCTTTGAATAGAGGGATAATCACTTTCCCATTCTTCCATAGGTGTTAGCACTAGATCTACCAGTATGGGTCTGCGGCAGGCATAAAAAGGAAGGGCGTGTTCGTAATTGCCCTTATATGCAATATCCTGTGCCTTGATTCCAGTCATATCTTCGGCCGCTTTGTTCCAGACCATCAGGTTGCCCTGGTTATCAATCACCATGGTTACATCAGGAAGGAAGTTGAAGATATTGGACATACGCTGTTCTGTTTCTACCATGGCTTGTTTAAACTGTTTGCGTTCGGTGATATCTATGAATAAGACTGCACATTGGTTTTTACCGGGCCGAAACGCTATCACTTCAAAGTGTTTGTTGATACCGTTTACATATTTTTGGAAAGAAGCCGGTTGCCCGGTTTGAACTACCTGTCCATATACATTGGTCCGGTAAATAACCTCTTCGGGAAGAAGTACATCATACCCGGTTCTGCCTACTACCTGCAGCCGGGTTAGTCCATATATTCTTTCAAAAGCCGGGTTTACGTCGATATACTTAAAATCAATGGGGCGGTGGTCATCATCATAAATGATTTCCAACAAAGCAAATCCTTCATGCATAGTATTGAATAACGAGCGATATCTTCTTTCACTTAGCTCCAGGGCCTTTTCCACCTGTTTTTGCAGGGTTACCTCGCGTCCTATTAACTGGTATTCAAGCAGAATGCCATTAGGATTAAATATAGCCCGATTAGTCCATTCAATCCAATGCAGATTCTCGTCAGACAATTTCATCTGCTCTTCCTGAACTGCTGCTGGAATCTCAGGACTCAGCAGTTTCAAGTTGTCTTGCAGGCTTTTACCATGACTACTGGAAATATAGTTCAAGAGGCTGGTGGATTTAATAGAATTTTTTTCAATACCTAGAGAAGTGCAGAAAGCATCATTGGCATAAGTTATGGTAAAATCAGGCAGAAAGCGGCAGATCATTTCCGATTGATCTTCGATAATAGCCTGGTAATGGGCATTGCTCAGCTTAATTTCATTTATTGTCCGGGTATAGGTGCTTATATCTTTTATAAGATAGATCAGGCCTTGTTTTTGCCCTAGAGAATTCTTTAATTGGCTGATCGACATCGTTACATAAATCTGATTTCCATCCTTTGTAACATGCAGGTTTTGGCCTTCCCATGTGCCATATTCGACCAGAGATGTATGAGCCAGGTCGTGGTCAGCAACTTTAATCCAGGAATATTTATGGATTTCGTCAAGCTTACGTCCCACCACTTCCTCAAAGGAATAATTATATAGTTTTTCCGCCTGCTTATTCCATACAATAACGCGGTCTTCAGTATCCAGAACTATAACCGGCTGGTTAAGCTGGTTTAGCACTCCGAGCTGTATATGCAATTCTTCAACTGCATTATGTGATGCGTGATGCAAATTATCTTCAAGTGGAGTAACTATCCCCTGAAGTTCATCCATAAATTCACCCTTATTCCTTAAGATACCTGTATTTTACCATGCCATAATGGCGTAGTTTCAAGAAAATGCACACATTTTGTCAACTGTGACGAAGTAATTTATAAATTCTGACAATTATAAACAATTGTCGAACACTGTAAACCTTTTTGCTGGCCACATGATGCAGTTCTAAGTAAAGGCACACAATAGCGGTGAGTCGAATAATGAACTAAAAAAACTTATGTATATGACAAAGAGTGTCAAATTTCCCGAAGGTTATGCAAGCATTGTTGTCAAAAGCATACAGGGTAAGACCTACTGTGATTTACAGTTCCAGAGTTCGAAATATGAAAAAACGAGTCTTGGTTTGGAGAATGATGCCATGTCAGCAAAAGAAGATATTATCCTGGAATTTAATGAAGATAATCATCGGCTCCGTGAACGAGTATTAATTCCGGAATTGGCAACAACAGATAGTAAAGAGTCCGGGAAAAACTATACCAGCACCCAAAAGAACCCTCATCAGTATATCGCAGAGTTACAGAATAGGCTTCGTTTGAGTCAGGAACGTTACTATAATATAGCAAACAGCAGGGACGAACTGGTGATATCCTGTAGCCCCACTGCCATTTTAACTTTTGTCAACCAAACATTTTGCCGTTTCGTTCAAAAAAGTGAGGAAGAAATGCTGGGAACCAGTTTTCTGGACCTGATTTATGAGCCTGATAGGGAAGCTGTGAGGAAACTACTCATGAGCATTAAAGAGGAAGAGCCTGAAATTCTATTCCCTTGGAGAGTTACCAAGCCGGATGGGGGTATTAGCTGGCAGGAGTGGAAGGCCCGGGCTATATTTGATGAACTGGGGACTATCATTGAATTTCAGGCTGTGGGCCGGGATATGTCTGAGCGATTAGAAATGGAGAGGACGTTAAAAGAATCAGAAGCATATTACCGGGTCACCTTTGAAAGCACTGGAACCGCTATGATGATATACAGGTATGATATGGAAATCATACTGGTTAATACTGAGTTCGAAAAACTGTCCGGCTATAAACGAGAAGAAATTGAATATAAAATGAAATGGACTAAATTTATAGACCAACGTGATTTGGATAGGATGATCAGCTATCATTTCAGGCGGCAGACGTATGAGCGTGAGGTTCCAGATAATTATGAGTTCCATTTCCGGGATCGCTGGGGTAATATAAAAAACATTTTCTTGACAGTGGCATTAATTCCTGAAAATCAGACCGTGGTAGTATCATTTATGGATATTACTGAGCGCAAAAAAATGGAACAAGCTCTGCTACAGTCTGAAAGGAGATATCTTTCTATATTAAATGCCTGTCCCAACGAACTATCCATCTCGACCTTAGATGAGGGGAGATTCATTGATGTAAATCATCAATTGTGTAAAACGATGGGCAGATCACATAATGAAATAATAGGATATACATCACTTGAATTGGGGATCTGGGCAAATCCAGAAGACCGGGCTGAGCTAGTGGAAATGCTAAAAAGAGATGGTTCAGTACGGAACCGGGAGTATAATCTGCGTGCTAAAACAGGCCGCGAAATAATTGCCCTGGTATCAGCTGAGCTATATGAATTTGAAGGTAAGCCATGTATGATACTCATTACCAACGATATAAGTGAAAAAAAGCAGATGGAGAAGGAACTGGCCAGGTTAGATCAGCTTAATCTGGTAGGAGAAATGGCAACCAGTATTGCCCATGAAGTGCGAAATCCTATGACCAGTGTCAGGGGATTTTTGCAGTTATTGAAAAGCTATGAGCATTTAGATTTTTACAGCGAATATTTTAACTTAATGATCGAGGAACTGGATTGTGCCAACCACATAATTAGTGAATTCTTGAGTATGGCCCAACATAAGAACGTTGACTTGCAGCCCAGGAATTTGAATTCGATCGTAATGTCGGTAGCACCCTTGATAAAGGCGGATGCTTCTTCTCAGAATAAGTATTTGGAACTTCAATTAAATGATGTAGATGAAATAATGCTGGATGAAAAGGAAATTCCCCAGTTGCTCTGCAACCTATCCAGAAACGGTCTGGAGGCAATGGAAGAGGGTAAGAAACTTTTTATAAAAACTTACATGACAAATAATAAAATTACCTTGTCCATCAAGGACCAAGGAAGTGGTATACCCCGAGAAGTTATTGATAAAATCGGAGTCCCGTTTTTTACCACCAAAGAAAAAGGAACTGGCCTGGGATTAGCAGCCTGTTACAGTATTGCTATCAGGCATAAAGCAGTAATTCAGTTCGAAACCGGTGAAGACGGTACTACCTTTTTTGTAACATTTGATTTGCCTGATAAAGAATACTGATCCCCCTGCAAGATTCCTCTGCAGTAGTATTACGTCATAACCTTGACTGCAAGTCCATACATAATTCTAACGAATATCTCACCCATAAAAAAATTCTTAGCTGCGGGCAGCAATAATTTCAATTAGGTAAAAGAAGCATAATCCAGGAAGCAGTTTTGGAATTAATGTAATTATTTTTATACATCAGCGCCTTCACTGCCGGACAGTAAAATTCGGCTGCCCAGGTAAATATAACCCTACAAATTTTATCCACTTGTAATTTTTTTAAAAAAGCAGTAGATTTTGTCCTATATATTGATTACTTAACGTTCAAAATGATTTGATTAAGTAATATACTTGTGCGGGAAAAAATATAAAGGTTCTAATTGAATAATGCTTGTTATCTAACCAACGTCATTAAACTAATATCGTTGCAGCAGAAAAACAGCAATGATGGGCTTCGCGCAAGGCGCCATGTTTCAATTCAATAAATAACAGCTGAAAAACATCGTCCCAAATGCTTACTCATAAGAAAAAAATAACACCATTTTTGAATTAATTATTTGTGAATTGAGCAAAAATGTCGAATGTATGAATAATATAACTAACTAAGTCTAAAATAATGATTTTTTTCACATATGGTATACAATAAAGCTTAGTAAAGTGGACAGGTGTTGCTGGTTGTATTGGAAAACATTTTAGAAGGGAGGGTAGGATATAAGCGGTAATTTTCTCAGCAATAATCTGACTAATTATTATTAGGGGAGAGTGAAGATAAAAATGAACTTTTTATCACCTGCAGAAATCGCTGCAGCAGCATGTAATGTTGGTAAAGCGAAAACCGAAATTCCATTTGGAAAACTATTAATTTTAGGGATGCTGGCCGGTATTTACATTGGCTTTGGAGCCAACTTAGCTACCAAAATAGGTTCCATGGCAGATGCCGGAACCGCAGGCGGGCAATTCCTATTTGGAGCAACATTCTCAATAGGATTGATGATGGTTGTTATTGCCGGATCAGAACTTTTTACCGGCAACAACATGGCCTGCTTTATTTCAGCCATGAATGGTCAGGCTAAATGGGGCGGACTGTTGTATAACTGGGTTGTTGTATGGGCAGCCAATTTTATTGGATCGGTTTTATTAGTTTATATCATTTTTTATGGTGGGTTCTGGGGTTCTGAAGCAGCTCTTGCTGATCACGGGATTAAAGCCTTAGCCATTGCCAAAGGTAAGATGTCACTTACCTGGAGTGCTGTATTTTTCCGGGCTATTTGTTGTAACTGGCTGGTTTGTTTAGCAGTATGGATGGCTTTTGCAGCTAAGGATATTGTTGGCAAAATATTCGCCATATTCTTCCCGATCATGGGTTTCGTTTCCAGTGGATTTGAGCATTGTGTTGCCAATATGTTCTTTATTCCAATGGGAATCACTATTGCAAGTAAGGCTCCTGATCTGGTAGCCACACAGTTTAGTATGACAACTGCAGAAGTTGCATCATTTTTCAGTTATGGTAACTTCATAAACGCTAATTTGATCCCAGCTACCCTGGGGAATATTGTAGGCGGAGCTATCTTTGTAGGTGGGGTTTACTATTACCTCTATATGAAAAAATCGGCTCCGGCAGCTAAAGTTGAAAATGTAGCTAAAGGCTAAGAAAAAATTACCTTTCATTAAATCAATGATGAATTTATTTATAATTGTTGCGCCCGCGGTATGATTTATTCAAGGGCATGTCACTTATAGTGACATGCCAAAAATATTAGCATTATTTGCTGTATCACTGAATAGAAATCATCCGCGGGTATATACTTATGTTTTTTTGTTTTTGTTGGGGCCTTAATAACTGCAGCAAACAGATTTCTTTCAATATCGTGCGCTGTTGCTTAGAAAAGGTAGAAAAAAGACTGAAGGGAGGGTGTGAAGTGGCCAATTATATTGATATCATAGCAAGCTGCAAAGACAAACCAGGCGGTATCATCGAAGCCTACCATGCAATCCAAAAGGAATATAACTATATTCCAGAAGAAGCCCTGCGGGAAGCAGCCAGAGCATTCAAAGTATCCGAAGCCCAGGCTTTTGGAGTAGCAACATTCTATTCTTATCTCTCGGTAGAAAAAAGGGGCAAATATATAATTCGCATGTGTGAAAGTGCTCCCTGTCATGTTGCAGGAGCGGATGAAGTTTTGAAAGCACTGGAAGCCAACCTGGGAATCAAAGTAGGAGAAACGACCGCTGATGGAAAATTTACTCTGGAATTAACCGAATGTGTAGGTCAATGTCAGGCTACCCCGGTAGTAACCATCAACAGTGAACCTGTCTTTGATGTGAAACCGAATATGGTACCTGGACTTCTGGCCGGATGTAAATAAGCAGGAAGGGAGGGAAAAATGTGGCACAAGAATATCGAGTTTTACTTGAACATGCCGATAAAATAAATCCTGAAAGCGCAGCAGATTACGTGAAGGTTGGCGGCTATAAGGGTCTGGAAAAGGCGCGCAGTATGAATCCTAAAGATCTAGCCGAGGAAGTAAAGAAATCCGGACTTAGAGGCCGAGGCGGCGCTGGATTTAATGCCGGTATGAAATGGAGTTTTGTACCCCAGTATCCGGAGACAAAGTATGTAGTATGCAACTTTGACGAAGGGGAACCGGGAACCTATAAAGATAGAATAATAGCGCAGAAAAATGCCCAGGCTCTTCTGGAAGGAATGGCCATATGCGGGCATGCAATAGGATCCAACATCGGATATATATATTGCCGAGGAGAATATCCGTTTGTGGTGGAAATGCTAAAGAATGCGATTGGGAATGCAAAAGAATCAGGTGCTCTGGGAGAATTCAATATAGAAGTACGTATGGGAGCAGGCGCCTATGTATGCGGCGAAGAAACTGCTCTTATTGAATCTATTGAAGGGCATCGTGGCGAGCCAAGATTTAAGCCCCCGTTTCCAGGTGTAGAAGGATTATGGCGTATGCCTACTGTAGTCAATAACGTAGAGACCTTTGCCTGTTTGCCTTATATACTCACCAATGGTGCAGAATGGTTTGCCGGCATAGGAGCCAAGAGTTATCCTGGAACCAAGGTGCTTACGCTAACCGGTGATATCGAAAATCCCACCTATTTTGAAGTGCCGACTGATTATCTGCTAAGAGACGTGATTTATGAACTGGGCGGCGGCGTAAAAGGCGGAAAGAAACTGAAAGCGGTCCAGGTAGGTGGTACCTCGGGAGCTTTCATACCACCACAGAACCTTGATACACCTATAGATTTTGATTCCATGAGTGCTATCGGAGCAGCTCTGGGTTCAGGAGCGGTATTTGTAATGGATGAAACCAGAGATATAGTGGACATCATTAACCGGATCGCCAAATTCTTTGAACATGAATCCTGCGGGCAGTGCACACCCTGCCGGGAAGGCACCTTCCGCTGCAAGGAAATCATGGAGAAGATTAATAACGGAAGAGGAAACCTCAAAGATATAGAAAACTTAAAAGTGCTGGCTAAAGTTATGCAAAAGGCATCACTATGCGGCCTGGGACAGGCAGCTCCTATTCCTATTACATCGACCCTGGAGCACTTCGAATATGAATATTTGAGAAAATTAATGTAGGATAGAAGGGAGGGAAACGAAATGGATATAAAACTTACTATAAATGGTAAAGAGTTAGAAGTACCTCAAGGTACTATGCTATTAGATGCTTGCCGCCAGGCGGGAGCAGATATACCCACATTCTGTTATGATCCAGACCTAAAACTGGCAGGTTCCTGCCGGATGTGTGTGGTACAGCCCAAGGGATGGCGTAACCTGGTAGCCAGTTGTGTTACTCCAGCTCAGAACGGCATGGATATTGAGACAGAGAGCCCGGACGTGGTAGAAGCCAGAAAAGTTGTACTCGAGCTGATGTTGGCCCGGCATAAACTTACCTGCCATACCTGCGAAAAAGATGGAGAATGTAACCTGCAGGATTACTGCTACCGCTATGGAGTGACCGAGTCTCGCTTTGTAGGAAAAGTCCATAACCTTTTCAAAGACGATTCCAACCCCTTTATTGAAAGGGATTATGATAAATGCGTCATGTGTACCCGCTGTGTCAGGGCTTGTGAAGAAATCACCGGTGCCCGGGCTATCAACGTAATGGATCGCGGACATCATGCGCATATAGCTACTGCTTTTGACGGAGAACTGGCAGATTCCCCCTGTGTATTCTGCGGCCAATGTATAATGGTCTGCCCGGTAGGGGCACTGACCAGCAAGATAGCAGCAGGTCAAGGCAAGCCGGCACAGAATGACAAAGTGCTGACCACCTGTACCTACTGCGGAACTGGATGCACATTGGAACTCAACGTCAAAAACGATAAAATAGTTGGTGTGACTTCCAATAGAGATGCAGAATGGAGTCCGGTCAACAAAGGGGCCCTTTGTGTAAAGGGACGTTTTGGCTGGGATTTTGTAAACTCACCGGAAAGACTGACTACACCATTAATAAGAGAGAATGGTGAACTCCGTCCCGCTTCCTGGGATGAAGCCTTAGATCTGGCAGCAGAAAAAATTAAGGGAATCAAGGAACAATACGGACCGGATTCACTCTCGATGTTTTCATCTGCCAGGGTCACCAATGAAGAAAACTATCTGGCCCAGAAATTAATGAGAGCAGCAATAGGTTCCAATAATGTGGACCATTGCGCCCGTCTCTGACACTCCGTTACTGTCGCCGGTCTGGGGGCAGCATTCGGAAGTGGTGCAATGACCAATTCCATAAATGAACTGGAAAAGGATGCCAAATGTGTTTTCCTAATAGGAACCAATACTACAGAAAATCATCCTGTTATCGGTTACAAGATCAGGCAAAATGTTTTGAAAAACGGAGCCAAATTGATCGTGGCCGACCCGCGGAGAATCGAACTGGCTGAACTGGCCGATGTATATCTGCCATTCAAACCAGGCACCGATGTAGCTCTCTTCAATGGCATGATGAATGTAATAATAAACGAAGGTCTGGCTAATCGGGAGTTTGTAGAAAGCAGGACCGAAGGCTATGAAGCCATGGCTAAAGTTGTGGCTAATTATCCACCTGAAGTTGCGGCTGAGATATGCGGCGTTGATGCTGAAGATATTAAACAGGCAGCTCGCCTCTATGCCGAGTCGGAAGCAGCATCCGTATGTTATGCTATGGGTCTTACCCAGCATACTACTGGTACCGATAATGTTAAGAGTTGCTGCAACCTGGCTCTGTTAACCGGCAATCTGGGTAGACCAGGAACCGGAGTAAACCCGTTGCGCGGCCAGAACAACGTTCAGGGTGCCTGCGACATGGGAGCACTGCCGGTAGTATTTACCGCCTATCAGGCAGTGACCAATGATGACGCTCGGGCAAAATTCGAAAAAGCCTGGGGAGTTGAACTTTCTGGAGTAAACGGACTTACCCTGACCAAGACTATCAATAAAGCATACGAAGGTGAAGTAAAAGGATTGATAGTCGTTGGAGAGAATCCTATGGTCAGTGACCCTGATCTGCATCATGTGGAAGAAGCACTAGACAAGCTGGATTTCCTTCTGGTCCAGGATATCTTCCTGACTGAAACAGCCCTGAAAGCTGATGTAGTACTGCCTGGAGTAAGCTTTGCTGAGAAAGACGGAACCTTCAGCAATACTGAAAGAAGAGTTCAGAGGGTACGTAAAGCTATCAGCAATATCGGTGATGCCAGGCAGGATTGGGAGATTCTCTGTGATCTTTCCACCCGCTTGGGATATCCTATGTCCTATAATTCACCGGAAGAGATATTTGAAGAAATGAAGACCCTTACTCCTTCATATGCCGGCATGAGCTATGCGCGTCTGGAAGGAAAAGGTTTGCCATGGCCCTGTCCGACTGAAGATCATCCCGGAACTCCGATTCTGCATAAAGAGAAATTCAATAGAGGGCTGGGACTATTCCATGCCATCGAATATCTAGAACCAGCAGAAGTTCCCGATGATGAATATCCGATTATTCTGACTACCGGACGCAGTTTATATCATTACCACACCGGGACTATGACCAGGAAGGCTAAAGGTCTTGATGAACATATGCCGGAAAACGTGGTACAGATACACACTGAACTTGCCAAAGCCAAGGATATCGTTGATGGGGAAGTAGTCAAGGTGACAACCCGCAGAGGCAGTATTAAGTTGAAAGCTGAAGTTATTGATGGTATACGTGAGAACGTAATATTCACCTATTTCCATTTCTCCGAGGCAGCTGCCAATGTTCTAACCAATGCTGAGGTTCTGGATCCGGTAGCAGGGATTCCAGAATATAAAGTATCAGCAGCCCGTCTGGAAAAGTTATAAAACTTCTACAGCAGAAAGATTAGGATTGTATACAATAAATAAAATAGACCGCGTACCATGCGCGGTCTATTTTCTTGTGCGCCCGGCTAAGGAAAAATGCCATCCACAGCCCATATGTGGGGAGTATTTCCATGAAGATGGCAGAATGCATACAATAGTAAAATCCCTACAGTCAGAGACCAGTGATACCAATGGCAAGAAACTGCTAATAGAACCAATATTCTAAGCAGGTCGATTAAATCTCTAGATGTTGGATGTGTTAGACATATCATGCATTATCAGGATGTAATGCTAAGCAGGAAAATAGCCGATAAAAAAGGAGACCTTTAAAAGATCTCCTTGGAGCCTGATTCTCTATTGCATATCAGGGACAAAACTGACAGAACCAGTTGCATCGTCAAATACTGCTGCCATCACGCTGTTATTATTCTTTACAGCATTTAGGGACCAGCCGGATCCCATCTGCTGTGTGAATTGTATTGTCTAGCCATTATCCTCCAGAGCACTTTTATATTCGTCAAAAGAATCAGCTTCAATATTTTCCAGAGCTACAGTATAGGATCTCCCCGCATCAGAGTTGCTTTCCATTACTCCGATAATGGTACCGTATTTGAACTCCGGAACATCTGATGGCATCCCCTCCGGCCAATCATATGTGCTGCCAGCTTTTAGGGTGCCCTGATCAGTGGATATTTCAACCGATTCATTATCCACATCAAGGTCTACTTTTTCCCCAGTTTCACTTTCGATGGCTTTCTCCAGTGCTTTTTAGGTAGCTTTTTCAGCGGCATTGCCGCATCCTCCCATAAGCAGGCATAGAGCTATAAGCACAACCAGCATAATGCTTAAATATTTTTTAACTTTCATTGGTATAGTACCTCCTATTAAATTAATTTCCTGAGCAATAGTATTCTTGGCGATTAAATGTAAATCCTGCCAGATTGGTCATCAAGATAATTTTGAACGGATCTTGTGTGGCCCCCAGATGTATAAAAGTTTGCTTAAGCGAAACTAATTACAGACATCTAATATATGTCTAATTGAAGCAACGGCGTATATGTGTGATTGGATTATATGGTTAATGATGGATTGTTATGAAAAAAATTGAGTTAAATACAGGAATTAACAATAAATGGTAGAATTAATATAATATTCGTTATTTTTAATAAAAACTGATGAATATATATTTCTGGGGGGAACGGCTTATGGAATGTCCTGATTGTAAAGACTATCAGCTAGAGAAGATTCTTAGCAAGCAGGGCCTGGAAGTGGATTATTGCAGAAACTGCCTTGGAGTTTGGCTCGATAGGGGGGAAGTTTATTTGCTGGCAATCCGGCCGGAGATTGCATCTAAACGGTTAAAAGAGTCGGAAAAGGTCTTAAAGCATAAAATTTCACCTAAAACTAATACTGCTATGACTCCGATTAACTACCCGGAAGGGATTGAGATATACATCTGTGACTCCGGGGGGATTTGGATAGACGGAAAACAGATAAATAAATTCAAACGCAGTGAAGATAATACGATGTTGGATTTGGCTTTTATAGGTGCACATGATGATAAGAATCCGGAGTTGTCTAAGTGTGTCGCTTGCTCAAGCTCGATTGTAGGATGTGAAACTTCAGGCCAGTTGCCGAAACAATGGATAAAGAAGGTCGGTATACTAATATTTTTAAGCATCGGCATATTGTGGGTCTGTCTGTTTAGCCGCCTGAGCTTCTGGAATTTATAAACCAGGAAAAATTAATACCTAAAGAACGAAAGCCGTGGGTTTAGCCCACGGCTTCAGCTTCTAAAACAAGCTCAATGCCAGTAATATTTAAAGTTTTATTTCCTGGTCTGTATTAAATTATTGCATAGGAAGTATTGAATCTAATAAACCTATATATGTTTGATATACAGCTAGGAGGTAGTAGTGTGGCACAGTTTTGGGAAGTATTATGGTCATCCGTGGTAGTATATCTGTTGCTGATCATTCTCGCCAGGTTTATCGGTAAGAAACTGCTTTCTCAAATGACTTATTTTGACTTTGTGATTGCTATAGTCATCGGGACTGTGGCTGGAGAAAGAGTTGGGAAAATTAGGCATTATGGATTGCTCTGAAGTGTTTTATGCCGCTCTGCAATCTGATGGAACCTTATACATAGACCTTAAAAAAGACATCCTGCCCTACATTCAAAAAGTGGAGGACTGAAGCAAGTGCCACTGCCAGCAGTTGCAACCCTCAGTTTGATACTCCGGCCGGCCCTTCGTCCATGTCTGTCCAGGCTCTTTCCCAGTCCGAGATAAGGCTGTCCTGGACTGACAATTCATCAAACAAAAATGGTTTTGACATTGAGAGAAACGGTCAAAAGGTTGCTTCAATCGATGCTGGAACCGAAAGCTACGGTAATGGCCTTTGACCCGCAGTCAGAGCCATAGACCTATAAATCTGTAACCAGAGGACTGCCCAGTACATAGAGTGAGGGAAACGATCACCTAACTGGAGTTGATATATATGATACGGGTTTTTGTGTATGGTACTTTAATGAAGAACTGTTATAATCATCAAGCATACCTGGCCGGTCAGCGCTATCTGGGCCGGGCCGTCCTGCCAGGATATGCCCTGTATAACCTGGGCAGTTACCCTGGGGTTATACCGGATATAAGAGAAAAGGTGCTGGGAGAAGTCTATGAAATCAATAGGCAGGTGCTGGAACAGCTGGACCAACTGGAAGATAACGGCCGATTATATATTCGAAAATTCGCCTGGGTCTGGATAAATAACAGTAAATTAATAGCCGAGGTATATGTATGGAATGGAAAAGTCCGGGCAGCAGATAAAATCGCATTTTCATCACAGCCCTGGCAGGATGGATATGTTGTATAACCTGACTTGCTTTAGCAGAACCTCCCAAAGCAGAGTAAGAGGTTTCGGAGTATCAAAACATAGGATATAATATAAAAAATCCAAATTCCTACTATACTTCCAAATGTAGATTATTATGCCAGCCGCTCGGAGACTTGGTAGCAGAGACTATGGTAGTAGTCAGAAAACAAACTCTTAAGAATCCAGATAATCAATAACTACAACTAACAGGTGTGTTTAATTAATATTAGTGTTGCGTTGTAATATAATGGTACAAAGGGGGAGTGGAGTTTATGCATTGTGCTTCATGCGGGAAAAATCTGCCTGACCATGCCCTGTTTTGTGCAGAGTGCGGTGCACCCGTGAAGAAGCCAGCATCAGGCTGTCGGTACTGCGGGGCGGAGATAATGCCGAGAGCAAGCTTTTGCGGTGCCTGCGGTGCAGCGGTAGTAAACGAAGCCGATGGCAGCCGCCAGGATGTGAAGCAACCGGCAGCTGACCAGTTTGAAGAAAAGAAAAAGCTAACCTGGGGTAATTTTCTTAAGCAAATACTTGGTGATACCGGCAAATCATTTCTGAAAAGCCTGCCTCTTTCGATATTATTTTTCTTAATTTCTCTTGCTGTACATACTTATCTATTGGTGGGAGTAAATCAAGGTTTCAGCCCTGATACCGTAATGGGCCGGGAAATTCTTGCCAGCAGTGGCAACGTTTTTTCTGCTACCCTATTGTGGACAGTGATTAGCACCCTGTTTTTTTCTGCCATCATCTTCATCAAGCGTAAAGGAATTACGGCTCTGATAAAAGGTTTGATAATAACTCCCAAACAGATCATTCATTACATAAAGGATAATTCTGCAGCAGCTCCAGTTGCACTGCTAACCGGAGCCGGGCTGGCCTTGCTGATAGCTGGCGTAACCAGTAAAACCACCAGCCTCACTCTTGCTGCAGGTGCATCTGTCCTCTTTGCTACCCCAGTAGGAAGGCTGGCAGCCATTCTGATCCGAAATTTCTGGAACGGTATCTGGGAGCTTTTTGGGGTCAAACGCAGGAAAATCCGGAGCTATATACTGATCGAAGCGTATCTTAACATGGCCGGTACCGCCTGTGCGTTTGTGTTGGCCATACTTATTCCCTGGGACTCCTTTATAGGAATTATTCTTCTGGGAGCAGCCGCGGCCATTATGCTGTCAAACCGCGGTGAGGGGAGATCACCGGCCATGCCCTTATTCTTATTTTGTGCAGCACTGGTATATTTCATCGGGGATGGGCTTAGCACCCTTGAAGGGTATCATCTGCTGGCAGATGACGGTGGAGAGGCTGAAGCTGGCGGGTGGGCCAACTGGCTGGGAAGTCAGGGTTCATACCAGGCTGTAGCTAATGGTATGCTGCCAGCGCTGGGTGCAAGCTTTGGACCTGCCCTGGCCGCAGCCCTTAATGCTGTTGATCCGGGTCTATATGATGTTGATTTAGGTGATGACCAACGGGACGACACAGATTGGCAGCAGGATCAGGACTACAGGGATGACTATGAGGGTGGACAGGAGACCGAAGGGGGAGACCAGGATGCATATATAGAAGGAGAGGATCAAACGCAAACAGACACAGATAATGACAGGAAACAACCATCTGAAGAGCCACCTGAATATGACCAGGATGGGTATGACCAGTACGGATTTGATAAAGAAGGATATGATCGAAACGGTCTGGATAGAGAAGGTTTTAACCGGAATGGTTTTGATAGTGATGGTTATGACCGCAGTGGTTATGATAAAGACGGTTATGACCGGGATGGTCGGCACCGAGATGGTTATGACAGCGAAGGTTATGATAAGAACGGATTTAATGAGCAGGGTTATGACAAGGACGGCTACGATCGAGATGGTTTTGATTTATATGGTTATGATCGTAATGGTTATAACGAATGGGGCTATAATCGCAGCGGTTATGATAAAGATGGTAATGATAGAGAAGGTTTTGATCAATACGGTTATGACAAGCAAGGATTTGATCCCAGCGGTTATAACAAAGATGGCTATGATAAAAACGGGTTCAATAGAGACGGTTTCAACAGCGGCGGCTATGATAAAAACGGATTCGATAAGGATGGCTGGAACAAAGATGGGCGAGATAAAGATGGTTACGATAAAACAGGCTATGATAAAGAAGGTTATGACCGTTATGGTTTCAACCGCGGTGGGTTAAATAGAGAAGGCTTAAATATATTTGGTGAAACCAAAGAAGAAGCCTTCGCCAGAATTAGAAGGGATCAGCAGCACTTCCAGGACGATGCCTTCGTAGAAAGATGGGGAGAACGGGTTTTATGGCTACTTGAAAAGGGGCCTAAATTCCTGGCAGATAAATCAATCGATGTTCTGGAGAAGCTGACCGGTCCTCCAGGGTATGCTATCAAAAAGGCCTATCTTCTCGCCTGTGGTCTTGGTGAGGGGCTGGGGGAAGGCTTGATTGACGGCAATTATTCCCAGCATCTCTGGGATGGAGCTGTAAAAGGGGGCAAGGATGTACTGCTGGATATAGCCACCGGGCAGATATTTGATTACCTCGGGGGGAAATTGGAGGACATCGGCAAAAGCGTCCCCGGCTTCCTGGACTTCACCCCGTTTAATCCCAAGGATCCTGCCTGGGGTCAAGCAAGGGTAAAATTTGTAATGGATGCTCTGTTGGGTCAGGGTGGAGACCCTGCTGTGCGTGATATGGTTAAAGATCGGGTGCTGACCGGGGTAAAACACATGGCCCAAAATCATTTGCAAACTGAAGCAACCAGAGAAGTAACTAATTTTGCCCTGGATCAGTCAGGGATCGATAAATATACGGGCAGGTTTTAATGATAGCCGAAGGAGATGATATATATATGGCAAATCAAATTCAGAGCGCACTGCTAAGATATGAGTGGATAAAAGCCCTGGGCGAAATGGTGGAAGGAGAAAAGGGACTGCTCTCCCCGTTTCTCGCGATGAGTGGGATAGAAAGCAGAATGGATAAAGAAGAGTTGCATAAGATAGGACTCATAGGAGACCAAAATTTTGCCCCCGAATGGAGAGCAGCTTTTCAGGTACTGGCAAATCCTGTGGGAGTTACCAGATTGCGTTTGAGTGTAGGGGAGGTGCGCTGGGAGTATACTGTTTATTTTTGCCCGGAGAAAGGACTTCCGGCAGGTTTGAATAATACCCGGGAGGGGTTCATACTTCACTACCCGGCAGCAGTGGATGAAGCTATCGAATTTATAGGTGAGCATACCGGTAATAGTCCCCTGCAAGTTGAAAAGTTCAATGCCACATTAGTTGGAGCGGAAGCTATAGTATTAGCTGCCTTATTGGATCAATACCGTCGAGCCCTGATGAAGGCCCTGGCAGAAGATAATCCTTTCCAACTTGCTCCTATCTCTACCGCGGAGGTTGCCAGTGTTATTGAAAATTCATCTTCCAACGGGCAATGGCTGGTTAATATCATTTCCAGTGGTGAAGGGAACCAAGTGTCTGAAAAGCAGCTAGAATTGGTTCTTGCTGGACTTGTCGGCAAAGGAATGGTAAGCCGGGACGGGGATAAATGGACTATAGAGGAATCTGTGCAGAAACTTGTGCAAAGACTTCTGATCATAGAACAGGTTATAGCCATGGAAATGGCAAGCCAGGACGAACGGGGTGAGCTTAACCGAATGGCTATGCTATGCCTGCAGTCAGGAGTAAACGACATGCTAAGCCTGGAGATTGTCAATGATCAGGTTTCGATGGAACTCATACCTCCAGCGCAATTTTCAAAATACATGAAGTTTTTCACCAGTCACGAGAGCCGCTGGTTTGATGGAGTTGGTCAGGATAAAACACAGGAAAGACTTTTTTGCCCCGGTTGCGGTAAGGAAAATAAACCGGGCAGCAACTTCTGCAGTGAATGCGGAACCAGGTTAAAGTAGAAACAAAAAGCTCCAGCTTTATTAGCCCGAACTCAACGTTGACGTATATTTTATTAGATGCTATCCTATACTTAAACAAAGGAGTTGCCGCTTTTGCAACGGCGGTAGGTCCGAAAATTCCGGTTAAACCGCCTTACTCAGGCGGTTTATTGTTTCCTGTACATGATGCACAGAGAAATAATCCCTAGGATTACTAAACAGAATTGAAACAATTCGCTATATGTAATCATAGGCATCACCCCCCCTCGCGGGAAAGTGACCAACCGCCAAACGACAACTCCAGTATCATATTAACACATACTGCCTAAAGAAACACCTGCCGTAGCGAGTGTCGTTACTCGAAGGTGAAGATTAAGGCACATTTGGTAAAAATTACTAATTTGCCCTAAAGCCTGAATAAACTCTACACTCTCTAAATCTAACTTTATTATTGACATTAGCCTAATAATAATGTACCTTAACTTTAAGGTACATTAAGGAAGAGTTATGACTAGAATCATTAAAACAATTCATGCCTCTATAACCATATTCTGGACTGCTTACAAGACATACCATTCCAACACAAAATAAAGCCACAGTAAACAGCTATTAGATTTTCCTTCGCAAAAGGGGATGAAGGCTATTTCAACTTTAGAATATTAAGGAACCTGTTCTTTATTGAGAGATATTGAGAGAGGATACCTGAACGGTAACCATTTTGTATATCGGGATAAGAAACCGGTTTTGATTGACTCTGCCTTCATACTGGATTTCCTTGATACAGAAAGGTTGATAAGTAGCCTGGGAGTAAATCTTTCCAGGATCGACTTGATTGTTTGCACCCATACCCACTGTGACCACATCGGGGGAAATGGGATAATACAGGATAGATCCGGTTGTAAGATTGCCTTACATAATACAGGCAAGTACTTTATTGACACCCGGATGACTGGTCGACATGGTGGCGGTATTATGATCAGGAGGCCCGGTTTTTTAACAACACAGTACCTTTGGAAGATGGAGATAATATAAGCCTGGGTCCTCATCAGTTTGAGGTTATATATACGCCCGGGCATGCCTCAGACGGGATTGTTCTTTATAGCCAGAAAGAAAAAATACTGATATCTTCTGATACCCTGTGGGAGAATGATATGGCTGTAATGACTATCCGGATTGAGGGCAGGGCCATGTTTTCTATGAAGGATTCCCTGGAGAAACTTAGCCTCCTGGATGTTGCGGTAGTATATCCTGGCCATGGAAAACCTTTTACAAATTTTGATGAAGCAATAGATAGAGCTAAAAAGCGAATTCAATGGTTTCTAGACAATAGGGAGAGAATTGGAGAGGATCTGCTCAAAAAACTAATCATTTATACGGTTATGAGAAAAAGAAAGGTAAAAGATGATGCTTACTACCAGTATCTAATGGGAACCTACTGGTTTAAGGAGACGATTGACCTTTACTTTAATGGAGAATATGAAGAGAAGTATAAGGATATAATCAGCGGTTTTATAAATCGTGGAATTTTGAAATTGGAGAGCGGTTTTCTGTATGCGACAATTAAACCTTAGTTGATACATTTGTATGGATTAAAATTAATGAATGTACCAGCCGATTATTGCATTATCAGGACTATTACACAAGTGAGGCGTTGGCTGGTCCGTCAAATATATTAAGGGGCTGCCCTCTAGTCCGTAACCATAATGGACTTTTGGGAAAGCCTCTAATTACTTTCAAATGGTCGGGGCGACAGGATTTGAACCTGCGGCCTTCTGATCCCAAATCAGACGCGCTACCAAGCTGCGCCACGCCCCGAACTTATTTATGATAACATCTGAACCGGAATCATGTCAATGCGTTTAAAGGCTTTATGATTCATCCTGGCTATCATAATAGCATGAGATCCAGGCGCCCGGCAAGGGACATTGGCTGGCGGGAAAGAGCTTGCCGGCCGATGCCGGTACAAATAATCCCTTTTAGCTCCTGTTCCTATTATATATCTGAATTCAAGCGGGTTTTCAAGTTATGAGAAGAATGGCAGGCAACAATTGGTGGATAAACTCCCAAAGAACTAACCGTACTAAGGAAAAATAGGAGCATGGAATACAGATTATACCAGCAACAAAATCATATGATATGGATATTTGCTTCAAGTCAAAAATTGACAAATACAGTCTCGTATATGAGGTGAAACTGTTTGAAACCCCCGAAAAATAGGGATAAAAGCAATAAAATATTGACAAAATATGGAAGGAAATAGGGGCGGGGCTGTTGAAATATATTAATGAAAAAATATATTTCAAGGGTGTGATTAAAGATGGGTAATGGTGCAAACTGGAGTATCAACTGGCAGACTGCTCTGGAAAAAATACAGGAGCACAATCTAAGTGCTGCGCTAGAGATTATTCTTGAAACGGTCGGGTATGAACCTGAGAATATGGCCCTGATCAATCTTCTGGCCGATTGTTATTACTATCTGGGTGAATTTGACCGGGCTAAGGCTTGTTGGGAAGAGGTTTTAAGACTTAATCCGGCTAACCAGGAGGCGAAAAATAAAATTGGCCGGTATAAGACCCCTTCTTTCCAATCCTGGTTGAAACGGTACAAGCATGCACTATATAATATTGAACAAAAAAATTATGAAGCAGCATTAGGGTCACTACGCGAACTTTTAGGTGAAAATGATGGTTTTGTTAGTGTATATCAGTTTTTGGGTTTGTGTTATATGGCTTGCGCGGAATATGATCAGGCCAGGATAGTATGGCAAAAAGGGTTGGAAAGAGATATTGGCAATGAAACCTTATCCGATTATCTGAACATGATTTCGGATAAAAATGAGAAGACCCTGGATGCAACTGTAGAAGAAAAGCAGGTCAGCAAAAGAAAAGTAGGAACTAATCTTCCCATTCAAAAGGCAGCTCTAGCCTTAACTGCTGCGGCTTGTCTGTTATTGCTGTTCAAAACCGGGGTAACGCCTGACCAGGGGAAAGCATTTCAGAACCAGGATGCTACCCTGTCAGGACAGGTCGCTGCCCATGAGGCCATAGATGAAAAGGCAGCAGAAGATAGCCCGGTGTCATCCAATAATTTATTAATAGAAGAGGAAAGAAGCCGAGGTGGTTCAGATTATGATTTGGAAAAAGAAAAAGTCTATTACCGTGAAGGATACAACGCTTACCAGGAAGGCAACCTGAAAAAAGCGACCAGCAACCTTGGGGTAGTAGTGTCCATGAATACCGGGAACTATCTTAACCGGGAGGCTCTTTATTATCTGGCCCGATCCTGTTATCTGCAGAAAAATTACGAGGAAGCTGAAGCGTATTACCTGCAATACCTGGAGCAATTTCCAGGAACAAACTACTATGACGACAGCCTGTTTTATCTGGGGGTTGTATATGATGCAACCGGCCAGGAAGAAAAAGCAGTAGAGGCTTTAACAGAAATGCAAAGAATATCTCCCAATTGCGGTTATGAGTCATCAGATTTCTTTAAATCAGTGATGAAAGATAAATGAGTCTGTATTGTAGATACTAAATCAATAATTAAGCTTATATTACCGGGGCTGTTGAGATAAGTCGGCAGTCCTGGTTTTGCTTCTAAAGAGGTATTTTACATAAAATATGAGCTTAACATCATAAAACACAAAAAAACTAGTACAAAAATCCCCCATAATCTGATATCTTTTATTTAAAGATAGATGACTAAATTATATGGGAATGGTAATAATGAATAAAAAGACCATATTTTTGCTGGCTATATTTATGATAATAATATTTTCATCGTCCGGTTGTTCTTCCAGTAAGGCCGGAAGGGCTGATATTAGTAATAATAACGAAGTTATGCAGGCACTTGATGAAACCGTAACCAGGACCAAAGAGGAAAAGGCAGCCAAGGCACCCAATCAGGACCTGGCGGAAATTAGGGCATGGAAATATGCTGGGGATGGTCCAGCAGCCAATCAATCAACCGGACAAGAATCAGTAAAATCGGTCGATGTTTCAGCCCGCAATGACATATCGGCTTCTACCGATACAGCTGAACAGTTAAGTGCTTCTTATCAGAGGGAAGTAGTGACTATCCAGTTGATTACCGAAGATGAAATGAATGCTATAATAGATAAGTTGTTAAGTATGGGGTATCTGGAATCGAAATCAGTATCTGAATCGGAGTTTGGCGAGGCCTTGAAACAGTATCAGTTAGATTATAAATTGGTGGTTTCAGGGGTTTTAGACTCCCCAACTTTGACCCGGTTAAATGAGGAATAAAAAAATATTTTTTGAACTGAGGCTTGACTTCAGAGGGGATAATTAATTATCCTATTATAAGAAGCAAATTGATGCGGAAGTGGCTCAGTGGTAGAGCATCGCCTTGCCAAGGCGAGGGTCGAGAGTTCGAATCTCTTCTTCCGCTCCATTTAAAAAAATGTGCCTCGGCAAGTGCCGGGGTGTTGTATTTTTCACTAAATTAGGGTAAATTCTTTAAAGGGCTTGGTTAGCTTATTTTTTATTGTGTTAATTAGTAATTAATTAATAAATCGACTATTAAAAACGATGAGGTTAGGAGGAGCGTAAATGAACGCGAGGGTAGAAAAAATTGATAAGGGTGAAGCATTCCTGGAGATAGAGGTGAGCGCGGATAAGCTGGAAGAGGGTATGGAGCATGCTTACCGTACAGTGGTAAAGCAGGTTACAGTACCAGGTTTTAGGAAAGGCAAAGTTCCCCGCCAGCTCTTAGAAGCTTATTATGGGAAAGAAGTGCTTTTCCAGGATGCCCTGGAACATGTTATCCCAGGAATCTATGACCAGGCCGTAAATGAGTTGGAACTAAAGGTAATGGGACAGCCTGAATTTGATTTTGATATAGAGGCTCTTGAAGAGGGAAAGCCATTTATGGTGAAAGCAGCAGTAGCAGTTGAGCCCGAAGTTGTCATGGGTGAAATAGAGGGCATTGAGATACAAGTTCCAGACTTTGTGGTTAGCGATGAAATGGTTGAAAACAGGTTAAATGATATGCGTTCCTCTTATGCTCAGATGGTTGAAAAAAATGAAGCCAGTGAACTGGGAGATACAGTTACCATAAACTTTGAGGGTTTTATCGATGGAGTACCATTTGATGGCGGCAAAGGAGAGGATTATCAGCTTGCTCTGGGGTCCAATACATTTATACCTGGTTTTGAGGAGCAGCTAAGCGGTTTAAAGGCAGGGGAACAAAAGGATGTTCAGGTTAGTTTCCCAGAAGACTACCAGGCCGAAGAATTAGCGGGCCAACCTGCAGTTTTTAAAGTTGAAGTAAAAAGTGTGCAGACCAAGCAGATGAGGGAATTAAATGACGAATTCGTGCAGGAAGTCAGCGAATGTGAAACGGTAGCAGAGTTAAGAGATGATATTAGAAAAACTCTTACCGAAATGGGGGAAGCTAATCGGCGGGATACACTACGGCAGGCAGCGGTAGAGAAAGCCCTGGAAAAATGCCAGGTGGACTTGGCAGAATCAGCTATTAGATCCCAGGCAGGTGTTATGACCCAGCAATTGGAGCAGCGTCTTATGTCTCAGGGAATAGCTCTGGAGCAATATCTGACGATAACTAATAGCAGTATAGAAGTTCTGATCAATTCGCTAATGCCCGAGGCAGAAAAGCAGTTGAAAACTAATTTCGTACTGGAAAAATTGATTGATGAAAAAGGTATAGAGATTAATGATGAAGAATTAGATATATATATTAATGATATGGCTGAAAAAATGGGAATGGAAGTTGAAGAAGTCCGTAAGAATATTGAAGGTATGATAGAAAATATCCGCTACAATCTTAAGATGGATAAAGCAGTTGACTATCTAGTCGAACATGCAGTAATTTCTACTGAGGTTCCTGCAGCAGTAGAGGCAGATGCTGGAGAAAATGAAAACCCAACAGAAGAAACGAAAGCTGAAGAATAAAAATACTTACAGGGTAAATTAGAGAATAGTATTAAAGAGGTGAATTGGATGTCTTATTTGGTACCCATGGTGGTGGAGCAGACCAACCGAGGAGAAAGATCCTATGATATATACTCTCGCTTATTGAAGGATAGAATCATTTTCCTGGGGAGCGCTATAGATGATACCGTCGCTAACCTGGTAATTGCGCAGCTGTTGTTTTTAGAAGCAGAAGATCCGGACAAGGATATCGCTCTTTACATTAACAGTCCGGGGGGCTCGATTAGTGCCGGGATGGCCATATATGACACTATGCAGCATATCCGGGCTGATGTGTCAACCATATGTGTTGGTCTGGCAGCAAGTATGGGGGCCTTTCTGCTTGCAGCCGGAGAGAAGGGGAAACGCTATGCGCTACCTAATGCCGAGATAATGATTCATCAGCCCAGTGGCGGAACTCAGGGGCAAGCTACAGATATTGAAATACATGCCAAGAGAATAATAAAAATGAGAGAGTCATTGAACCGGATTCTGGCTGAAAGAACAGGTCAACCATTGGATAGAATCGAGCAGGATACCGAAAGAGATTACTTTATGACTGCCCAGGAAGCTGTTGATTATGGTATTATTGATGAAGTAATGGGTCATCCAAAGGGCATTAGCAAGAAAAAATAGTGCTACCTGGAAGAGGAGTGAATATATGCATAAATACGGGGACGATAAAGGACAATTAAAGTGTTCATTCTGCGGAAAAACCCAGGATCAGGTCAAAAAGTTGGTAGCTGGCCCAGGTGTTTATATTTGTGACGAATGCATTGAATTGTGCAATGAAATAATCGAAGAAGAACTAGCAGAAGATTTGGGACTGGAACTGGGTGACATTCCCAAGCCCCTAGAGATAAGGGAAACCCTGGACGACTATGTAATAGGACAGGATACTGCAAAAAAATCTTTGGCGGTGGCTGTATACAATCACTACAAAAGAATTAATTTGGGTATGAAATTAGACGATGTCGAGCTTCAGAAGAGCAACATCATGATGCTGGGCCCGACGGGAAGTGGAAAGACGCTCCTGGCTCAGACTCTGGCCAGAATATTAAATGTACCTTTTGCTATTGCAGATGCGACCTCACTGACAGAGGCTGGGTATGTAGGAGAAGATGTAGAAAATATCCTGTTAAAACTTATCCAGGCTGCTGATTATGATATTGAGAAAGCTGAAAAAGGCATCGTATATATCGATGAGATAGATAAAATAGCTCGTAAGACTGATAATCCCAGTATTACCCGAGATGTTTCAGGGGAAGGTGTGCAGCAGGCTCTGCTTAAAATACTGGAAGGAACCGTAGCCAGTGTTCCACCCCAGGGTGGCAGGAAGCATCCTCATCAAGAGTTTATACAGATAGATACCAGCAACATCTTATTTATCTGCGGGGGAGCATTTGAAGGTATCGATAAGATAATTCAAAACCGCGTAGGGCAAAAGGTTATGGGGTTTGGTGCCGACATTAAAGCTAAAGAGGAAAAGAAGATTGGAGAAATCCTGCAAATGATATTACCCCAGGATCTTCTGCGCTATGGGCTTATACCAGAATTTGTGGGTAGAGTGCCCATAATAGTAACATTAGAAGCTTTGGATAAGGAAACCTTGATAAAAATATTAACTGAACCCCGGAATGCACTTGTGAAACAATATAAGAAATTATTGGAACTGGATGGTGTAGACTTGGAGTTTATGGATGATGCGCTGGACGCCATTGCTGAAGAGGCACTGCGCAGGAATACGGGGGCCCGTGGTCTAAGGGCAATAATCGAAGATGTCATGCTGGAAGTCATGTATGAGGTACCTTCCCGTATTGATATAACTAAAGTATTAGTAACCAGAGATGTGATTGCCAAGAAAGAAAAACCACTGCTGGTAACAGTTGATGCCAGAAGGAAAGTAAACTAGTAGAAAACAAATAATTGATTACAAAAAAGGCAGTGAAAACTGCCTTTTTCATCTTGTCGACAAGATGCAGACCGATGACAAGGGTGAAGATCAAGGCATGAAAAATGTCCGCGATTGAATCGTACCTAAGTACGTTGATTGAGCGGACATTTTGAAATAACGCAGATATTGGCCGTTGTCATTGGTCTGGAAAAGGCAGTGAAAACTGCCTTTTTTTACTGCCTATCTTACCTTATTCAACTGACTCTGGAGGGAATAATAAAAACAATAGTCTTCTAAAAGTTTATGATCCCGTAATAACAATATATAATATCAAGCCTGCTAACAAGAGAAAGGATAAGAGAGCATGAACAATTTATTCCTGGATTATGGTCCGATTTTGTATATGATACAATTGTTATTCGCTATAGTAATAGGGATGTATTTCTGGAATCTCTTAAAAAGTCAACAGACCAAAAAATATGGCATGGTAAAAGAGTCAGAAAAAGAAAACGGTAAATTAAAGGATATGCGAAGTATCAGGCTTACCGAACCATTGTCCAGCCTGACCCGTCCTGCAGAACTGAAGGATGTAATCGGTCAGGAGGAAGGAGTAGATCTCCTGCGTGCTGCCTTATGCGGTCCTAATCCTCAGCATGTCATCATCTATGGCCCTCCTGGGGTAGGGAAAACTGCAGCGGCGAGGTTAGTTTTGGAAGAGGCCCGCCGGGTGGATGTTTCACCATTTGGCAAGGAAGCCAAATTTGTTGAAATCGATGCCTCTATCACTCGTTTTGATGAGAGGAATATTGCTGATCCTCTGATCGGTTCAGTACATGATCCGATTTACCAGGGAGCAGGATCAATGGGATCAGCAGGTATCCCTCAGCCCAAGCCAGGTGCATGCACAAAAGCACACGGAGGAGTATTGTTCATAGACGAGATCGGTGAATTGCATCCCATGCAAATGAATAAACTTCTAAAAGTACTGGAAGATAGGAAAGTTCTGCTGGAAAGTGCTTATTACAGTGAGAATGATAGAAATATTCCTGTTCATATACACGATATATTTCAAAATGGTCTGCCGGCTGATTTCAGGTTAGTAGGAGCCACCACCAGAATGCCCACCGAATTGTCTCCGCCGCTTCGTTCCAGGTGTATGGAGGTTTTCTTTAAACCGCTGGATAAAGAGGATATAAAGACGATTGTAATAAATGCAGTCAATAAAGTTAATATAAATATTATGGACGATGCGGCTGAAGAAATAGTTAAATATGCTGGAAATGGCCGTGAAGCAGTTAACATTGTACAATTGGCCGCAGGAATTGCCCAGGTGGAGAATTCTTTACAGATAACTCTTGATACAGTAGAGAAAGTCCTGAATAATGGCCGATTCTCACCGCGAGCCGATGTTCGTCCCAAAGACAACCCGGCGGTAGGGATCGTTAACGGCCTGGCTGTTTCCGGGGCCAATGTAGGTATGCTGATCGAAGTTGAAGCCAAGGCAATACCGGTAGACAAAGGAACAGGCACCTGGAACGTAACCGGGGTTATCGATCAGGAAGAGGTGGGAGGAGAAGGAAGGAGATTAATCCGTAAAAGCATGGCTCGGGGAGCAGTTGAAAATGTACTTACCGTATTACGATCACAGTATGGACTCCAAATAAATGATTATGATCTCCATCTTAACTTCCCAGGAGGAGTTCCAGTAGATGGACCTTCAGCAGGAGTAAGTATCGCTACCGCGATATATTCCGCCATTACCAATCAAGCTGTTTATAATCTGCTGGCCATGACCGGAGAAATATCAGTTCATGGTGAAGTTAAACCGGTGGGAGGAGTTATGAGTAAAGTTGATGCGGCCAGGAAGACAGGTATAAAACGAGTAATCATTCCCAGTGGAAACTGGTTGACTATATTCGAAAATCTCCAAGATATTGAAGTTATTCCTGTAAATGATTTGAAACAGGTGCTGGATAGAGCATTTGTGTTATAAAGTTGACACATATTATATAATCAGTAATATAATTTGATATCAACAGCTAAAAATCTTAATTGAGTGATGATCCAATCCTTAAACTTGCCTGAGTGTTAGTCATATAGTAGAATTAATTTGCCTGGGAGGTGTTTTTTTGCAGTTAAATGATGAAAAATTTAGAATTATACCCATGCTCCCTTTAAGGGGAATGCTGGTCTTTCCATATACTGTTATCCATCTTGATGTAGGCAGAAAAAAATCAATTAGTGCCATAGAAGAAGCGATGTTGGAAAGTAAAGAAATATTCCTGGCCACTCAAAAAGAGGCTCAGGATGATGATCCGGAAGAAGCAGACATCTACAATGTAGGAACGGTAGCAGAAATCAGGCAAATATTAAAAATGCCTGGTGGTACCATGCGCGTTTTGGTAGAGGGACTCTACCGGGCTGAAGTGCGCAGCTATGTGACCCATGATCCGTATATTCAGGTTAGAATAGAAGAATATAAGGATGATCCCAAACATAAACCGGCTGAACTGGAAGCTTTAATGAGAACTCTGGTGTCGCAGTTTGAGCAATATGTCCGGGTAAGCAAGAAGATACCGCCGGAGACTGTAGTATCGGTGGTAGCTATAGAGGAGCCAGGGAGATTGGCTGACGTGGTAGCTTCACATCTTTCCTTGAGGATCAATGAGAAGCAAAAAATTCTGGAAGCACGCGATACATCTCAACGTCTGGAATATATGTGCGATATTCTGGCGAAAGAAATGGAAGTACTGGAACTGGAACGAAAAATAAACATCCGGGTACGCAAACAGATGGAAAAGACCCAGAAGGAATACTACCTGCGTGAGCAGATGAAAGCTATACAGAAAGAACTAGGGGAAAAAGATGAGCGGACAGCTGAAGTTGAAGACCTTAAGGAACGCATAGAGGAGGCCGGGCTTCCCAAGGATGCACATGAAAAAGCTTATAAAGAATTGGAAAGGCTGGAGAAGATGCCGCCCATGGTGGCCGAAGCAGTTGTAGTACGTAACTATTTAGACTGGATGCTGTCCTTGCCCTGGGCAAACGAAACCAAGGATCGGCTTGATTTAAAAGTAGCAGAAGGGATATTGGAGGCAGATCATTACGGGCTGGAAAAACCAAAAGAGAGGATACTGGAATACCTGGCTATCCGTAAGCTGGCTAAAAAGATGAAAGGCCCCATCCTTTGCCTGGTAGGTCCTCCCGGGGTTGGCAAGACTTCTCTGGGTAAATCGATAGCTAGATCTTTAGGACGCAAGTTTGTGCGAATGTCTCTGGGTGGAATACGCGACGAAGCCGAGATTAGAGGACATCGCAGGACTTATGTCGGTTCTATGCCGGGTAGAGTGTTGCAGGGTATGAAACAGGCAGGTTCTAAGAATCCAGTCTTCTTATTGGACGAAATCGACAAAATGACTACGGATTTCCGAGGAGATCCTGCTTCTGCATTATTAGAAGTTCTGGATCCTGAACAGAATTTTTCCTTTAGCGATCATTATCTGGAAATACCCTTTGATCTTTCCAAGGTGATGTTCATTACTACTGCCAATTCGACTTATAATATCCCCCGTCCCTTACTGGATAGGATGGAAGTAATAGAGATCACCAGCTATACTGAAGAGGATAAAGTGCATATTGCCAAGGATTATTTGGTGCCCAAGCAGGTTAGGGAACATGGTTTAAAAGAGAAAAATATTAGTTTCTCTGAGGGTGCTATAAGAAAACTTATTCGCAGCTATACTCGTGAAGCAGGGGTAAGAAATCTTGAAAGAGAAATTGCCTCAATGTGCCGCAAGGTAGCACGTCAGGTAGTGGAAGATAAAAATGTCCATGTTAATGTCACTGCCAGTGTAGTTACTCGCTATCTTGGCAAAGAACGCTATCGCTTCGGCGTGGCGGAAACCGAGAATCAGGTCGGGGTAGCTACGGGTTTGGCATGGACCGAGACCGGAGGAGATATATTGGCTATTGAGGTAGCTTTATATAAAGGGCAGGGCAAGCTGATTCTAACTGGAAAACTTGGTGATGTCATGAAAGAATCGGCCCGGGCAGCTTTAACCTATGTGAGATCAAGAGCCGAAGAACTAGGCATAGCCCAGGAGACCCTGGATGAAAATGATATACATCTGCATGTTCCTGAAGGAGCCATTCCCAAGGATGGCCCATCGGCAGGCATAACCATAGCCAGTGCACTGGCCTCGGCCATGTCAGGTATACCGGTAAGAAGCGATATAGCTATGACCGGAGAGATCACCTTAAGAGGTCGGGTCCTTCCCATTGGGGGGGTGAAAGAAAAGGTGCTGGCAGCTCATCGGGCTGGGATCAAGACGGTTTTACTGCCTGAAGATAACAAAAAGGATATTCAGGATATACCAGCTCAGGTCCGTAAAAAAATAACTTTCCAACTGGTAGCTCATATGGATCAAGTTTTGGCAATCACCATGGAAAAGAAAGATGCTGCTTTAAACTGATCGATCTTGATAATTATTTAGAAATGGAACAAGCAGGTTTACCTGATTGTTCCTTTCTTTGAGTTTTACACATTATTTAAGTCACCAATGTTATAGGAAAACCTGAATGTCAATGGATATAAGGATGAAAAATATGATAATTAAAAAAGCAGAATTTAAAGGAGTATTTGTAGACATTAAAATGCTTCCGCCAGAGATGTTACCTGAAGTTGCATTGGTGGGGAGATCGAATGTAGGCAAATCTTCCTTGATCAACAAACTGGTAAACCGGAAAAAACTGGCCAAGTCCAGTTCTACCCCGGGAAAGACCAGGACTATAAATTACTACCTTATCAATGATGAATGGCATATGGTAGATTTACCTGGTTATGGGTATGCCAAAGTATCCAAGCTAGAGAGGGCTAAATGGGGGAAGATGATCGAATCTTATTTGAGTCAGCGCCAGCAGTTAAAGGGGGTTCTGCAGATACTTGATATACGACACCCTCCTTCCAGTGAGGACCTGATGATGAAGGACTGGCTCAGTCATCATGAGATACCGGTTCTGCTGGTGGCAACTAAAGCGGATAAGATATCCCGGGGAGCCCGGGCTAAACATCTGGCCGTAATCAGAAAAGATTTAAAAATACCAGCCGAACAGATGCCGATTTGTTTTTCAGCTGAGACTGGTGAAGGGGTAGATGAAATCAAAAAAGCGCTGCAGGAGATCCTGAAAGAAAATGAGGAGCAGGTCTGAAGCCTACTCCCCGTCGATGACCAAGTGCGCCATTATGTATCTTATTCCGCTAATGACTGGCACCTGAGTTTAATGTATTCTACCACTTCTTTTTCTTCTTCTATGGCTATCGATCCCAGGTAATTATCCAGCATAGAGATTATAATTTTTGCTCCGCCTTCTTCCAGTAATACTTCCCGGGGGGTTTTGCCATTCAATTCCCTATGCTCTGTACTAAACCATTTTTCGCATTCCCGGTCTTTCAACGCCAGGAACCACAGCCAGGCATACTCCGGATCAGGTGGAGACTGCAGCATATGACTGTTTAGAACCTGCACCGGCTGGTCAGGTAAAATGGAGTCAATAAATTCGTTATGTCTGATCACATCTTCCAGGACATCAGAACAGCTCAGAACCATATCTTCCCCCACCACTATACGGGAATAACCTGCTATCTCTGAGGCGGACTTGAACCAGTAGAAGCCTGCGGTCTCATGCTGCAGGAGATATTCCGGTCCGGATAACATTCTATCCAGCAGTGACTCTCTTTCGTTTTCATCAAGCATCCAGAGCCGCATATCGTTTAAGTTGACCAGCATCTTCTGGGCCGCATGGTCAAATATGCCGTAAATTATTTCTCCGTAGTTTTTTAGTATATGGGGAATGTCACACTGGTACAAGCCTTTAAGATATTCTACATGTTCTTTGATAAATTCTTCCTGTAAGAGATTATTTTCCAGCATTAAAACCATACCGGAAAAAAGGTTGGCTTTGGGCAGGCAGACCATCCTGCCCAGGAGCAGCATCTGCGGTTTATCCTCGTTTAGAGTAAGGGGTTCTTTTATTATGACCTGATAACTGGAATTCATAAATATATCCGTAACATCCAGTTTGATCCCGGCGGAACCTACTATACGATATACAGACAGGTAAGAAGCATTAAGGGCCTGTAAGTACTCGCGCAGCGGAAGTTCCATATAAGCCTGATTTTCGGCTAAATAGATACCGGCCATGCTTGTACCTGAATCATCCTTAACATCGAACCATAACCAATCAGAAAATACTGATTCGTGTTCGGCCCGGATACTTTTGCTTACGCTGTACCTGGTAAACCGCGATTTAACTGTCTGCCGATGTTTCTTTAAATCAGTTGAAAAATAACGATCCAGTTTTAACTTGGTCGATGCTGCCAGCTGATTATAATAGGTGAAGGGATCATCGAACAAAGGTGTAATATCACCCAGCAACCCACAGCAATTTTTATATTTTTTGCCGCTGCCACAGGGGCATGGATCGTTGCGGCCTAACTTAAGCTTTTTGGACAAATTAATATTCCCCCCATATAGCAAAATAATTCTATAACCAAAGGTTACTATAATATAGGGGTAAAATACAGTAAAACTGCGAATAAAGCGATTTATTTCTGGTATCATGTTTACCGCCTTGTTGGGCAAGTAATAGTAAGTATGGCGAATAAAAATGAGTTAGAAGCTTAAAAAGGAGTAAAAATATTAAATTATCCGTAATTTTCTTCACATTGCTTGCAATACAGTGCGAAGTTTAAGTACAATTTAGATTGTATAAGCAGACATTTATTACTACTTATGGATAGATACTACAAGGAGGTTTTCAGATGGGTACAGCCAAGAATTTGCCTACCGTATACGATCCGGGCGAGGTAGAGCGTAAATGGTATCAGTACTGGAAGGACAACGGTTATTTTACCCCAGAACCCGATTATAGCAAACAGATGTTTTCTATTGTGATGCCACCGCCTAACGTAACCGGAGCACTGCACCTGGGTCATGCTCTGGACAATACCATACAGGATATCCTGACCCGCTGGCACCGGATGCAGGGTCATAATACGCTCTGGCTGCCGGGCACTGACCATGCCGGTATAGCTACCCAGGCTCGGGTAGAAGAGTCTTTGGCCCGGCAGGGGATAGGCAAATATGATCTGGGTAGAGAACAATTTCTGGAGAAGGTCTGGGAATGGAAGCATTTATATGGCAGTACTATTACTGACCAGTTAAGCCTCCTGGGTTCTTCCTGCGACTGGAGCAGGGAGCGCTTCACTATGGATGAAGGGTGTTCCAAAGCAGTACGGGAAGTATTTGTTAATCTTTATGAAAAGGGATTGATATATCGAGGCAATTATTTAGTCAATTGGTGTCCCAAATGTCATACGGCTATATCCGACATTGAAGTGGAACATGAAGACCACGATGGGCACCTGTGGCATATCAAATATCCCGTGCTAAGTTCAGAAGAATACCTGGTAGTGGCAACTACCAGACCGGAGACCATGCTGGGTGATACCGGCGTTGCAGTGCATCCCGATGATGAGAGATACAGCCATCTGATTGGGAAGAAGGTGCTGCTTCCCCTGATCAATCGAGAGATCCCCGTTTTTGTTGACAGCTATGTAGATCCGGAATTTGGTACTGGAGCGGTTAAGGTAACTCCGGCACATGATCCCAATGACTTTGAGATGGGTCTGAGGCATGATTTAGAGCAAGTTGTAGTTATGGACAGTCATGGTAACATGAACGAAAATGCTGGCTCGTACCAGGGAATGAGCCGGGAAGAAGCACGTTCCCGGATAGTGAAGGACCTGGAACAGCAGGGGCTGTTGCTGAAGGTAAGCGATCACAGTCATGCCGTTGGCCACTGCCAGCGCTGTGCAACCATAATTGAACCCATGATATCCATGCAGTGGTTTGTGAAAATGAAACCGCTGGCTGAACCTGCGATACAGAAAGTGTTAGACGGGGAGATTAGATTTGTTCCCGAAAGATTCACCAAAATTTATATAAATTGGATGGAAAATATTCGAGACTGGTGCATATCCAGGCAATTGTGGTGGGGACATCGTATCCCGGTGTGGTATTGCCAGGATTGTGGAGAAGTAATATGCAGCCGGATTGATCCGGAAAAATGCAGCGCCTGTGAATCCAGCCATCTGATACAGGATGAAGATGTTTTGGATACCTGGTTCAGCAGTGCTCTATGGCCTTTTTCCACCCTGGGCTGGCCCGACACCACTAAAGATATGGAATATTATTATCCTACCAGTGTGCTGGTTACTGGGAGAGACATCATCTTCTTCTGGGTTGCTCGCATGATATTCTCGGGTATAGAACAGACTGGACAGGTACCTTTTGGTGATGTAAATATACACGGCTTGATTCTGGATGGGCAGGGTCGGAAGATGAGTAAGTCGTTGGGGAATGGGATAGATCCCATCGAAGTAATCGATAAATATGGTGCGGATACCTTGAGGTTTTCTATGATCACTGGGGTAACTCCTGGTAATGATGTTCGTTTCAACTGGGAGAAGGTTGAAAACACCAGAAATTTTGCTAATAAGATTTGGAATGCCTCTCGCTTTGCCATGATGAACTTGCAGGGCTATCAGAAGATCGATGTATCTGATGAAGAATTGCAGTTGGTAGACCGCTGGATTTTATCCCGACTTAACCTTATGGTGCAGGAAGTTAGCAGCCATCTCCAGAAGTACGACCTGGGTGAAGCAGCCCGGGAGTTGTACGAATTTATTCGGGACGAGTTCTGTGATTGGTATATTGAATTAGCCAAACCCAGATTGTTTAACCCCGGGGATGAGCGTGAGAAACTGGTTGTACAAAACATACTAAAAGATGTGCTGCAGACTATTTTAAGAACTTTGCATCCCTTCATGCCCTTTATTACTGAGGAGATTTATCAGAATCTGCCCGGTAATGATCAGAGCATTATGATAGATCCATGGCCAGAAGCAGATAGCAAGAGGATATGGCCTGAAGCAGTAGAACAGATGAAACAGATCATGAATGCTATCCGGTCTATCCGAAATATCAGGGCCGAATTCAATATTCCACCAGGTTCGCCGATAGAGGCTCTCATACTTTTGCCGGATGAAGGCCTGAGACAGGTGTTTCTCAACAACGACTCATATCTGGCCCAAATGGCTAATGTGGGTAAACTGGAGGTAGTTGAACAACTGGACAGCCAGCTGGAACAGGCGGTTTCAGCGGTAAGTTCACTTATGGAAATATATGTTCCACTGGAAGGCATCATCGATTTTGAAAAAGAGATAGCCAGGCTGAACAAAGAGCTTAAAAATGTGCAGTCGGATCTGGATCGGTCTGAAGCCAAGCTCCAAAACGAATCCTTCCTGTCCCGGGCTCCGGAAGAGGTCATTGCTAAAGAGAAATTCAAAGTAGACGAGGCCAAAACCAAGAAAGAGGGTATATTACAACGGCTGCAGATATTCAGCGAGAAATAGCTGAGCAACTGGAAAGACTCAGTGTATTCGGTATCAGGCCGGGTCTGACGAGAATAAACAGACTGCTTGAGCTTATGGGGAGACCAGAAAAAGAGTTGAAATGTATTCACGTAGCAGGCACCAATGGCAAAGGATCAGTTACTTTTATTACTGCTTCCATATTAAGCACAGCGGGGTACCGGGTAGGCAGGTTCTCTTCCCCTCATTTGCATTCCTACCTGGAGCGCTTTACCATCGACGGACAACAAATAGAAGCCGGACAATTTAAGGAGTACCTGGATCATATCCAATATCAGGTAAATAGTATGACCACTGCCGGGCAAGAGCATCCTACCGAATTTGAGGTCTTGACCGCCCTGGCTTTCCAGTATTTCAAGGATAGCAAGGTGGACCTGGCAGTAATTGAAGTTGGCTTAGGCGGAGTCTATGACTCCACCAATATTATTTCGCCGCTGGTCTCAGTCATTACCGGAGTTGATTACGATCATACAGCTGTTTTGGGAAATAATCTGGCAGAAATTGCGGAAAATAAAGCGGGTATAATCAAACCTGGGATACCGGTGGTTGCAGGAGCAATGAGCGAAGAAGCCTGGAAAGTCATCCGGGCCAAAGCGAGTATTGAGAATGCCCCCTGCTTTGACCTGGACACTATTAAGGTAACCCTCTGCGGACAACCTGGGATGGAGGGGCAGGATATCGATATAGATTTTGTCGGGCAGGAAATCGCCGGGGTCCACTTTGGGCTGGTCGGGGTTCACCAGCTTGACAATCTGCGTCTATCCCTGGGCATAATACACCTGCTGGAGAAACATTCTTTTATAGTACCTATTTCGGATATGGTAAAGGCTCTTACACATATGAAGTTTCCAGGCCGGATGGAAATCGTATCTCGAAATCCTCTGGTTATCGTTGATGCGGGTCATAACCCTCAGGCGGCACGAGCCCTGGCAACTTCCCTGAACAGTATTCTGGGAGAACGTAAAAAAGTCCTCCTCTGTGGTTATTTGGATGATAAAGATGCAGAAGCAGCTTTATCATCCCTGGGGGTCAATGCCAGTAAATGTGTTGTGAGCAGGCCAGAGGGGGAGCGAGCAAAAAAATGGTATAGAGTTGCTGAGCTGTGGAATAAAATATATCCTGGAACCGAATGCTATATGCAGGAAGACATTGAAATTGCTGTGGAACTAGGACTTCAGCTGCTTGGTGATGATGAATATCTTCTGATCACTGGCTCCTTTTACCTGCTGGACAGAGCCCGACAGCAGTTTACGAATCCTTAAGGCTTTGTTAACAAATTATTAACAAAGCCTTAATATTATTATTGATATAATTACAGTAAGGGACAGTACAGGGTGGATAAACGAGGAGGTGTCAGAGTGGTTTTTAAACTAAAGCCACGTAATGACCTGTTTTTTACTTATTTTGACCAGTTAGCTGATGCTATAGTGGAAGCTGCCAGCTTGCTGAAGCAGTTTATAGAACAGCCCGGGAGTGATCCGGGGCAGAACCTTGAATTCATTAATCAGGTTGAAGAACGTGGAGATAATATTCTTTCTGAGATTATGGCACAGATCAATAGTTCATTTGTAACCCCATTTGACCGGGAAGATATCCTGCAATTAGCCAGGAGCTTAAACTCGGTAGTAGACCATACCCAGGGTACGATGGAAAAAATCGTCATATACAAGGCTGGAAAACCTAAAGAGATTTATATATTGAAATTAGCCAACGTATTGGAAGAAGCTGCTCAGGAAATAAAAGCTGCTGTATCCAAGCTTCCTAATATTAGAGACATGCATAAAGAGGTTGTAGAAGCAAGCGAAAAAATAAGAGGATATGAACATGAGGGCGATTATCTGTATCGAGCAGGTATTGCCCTTCTTTTTGAAAATACCGAGAATGTGGTAGATATCATCAAATGGAAAGAAATATATGAACACCTGGAAACTACCCTCGATTACTGTGAAAATGTGAGCAATATTATCAAGGGAATCGCAGTGAAATATGTTTAGTATAGGTATCATCATTGCAATAGTATTGTTAGCACTAGTTTTCGATTTTATTAATGGATTTCATGATACTGCCAACGCTATAGCTACCTCGGTTTCGACTAAAGCACTATCACCTCGAAATGCAATTTTAATTGCGGCTAGTTTAAATTTTGTGGGTGCTCTGAGCGGTACGGCGGTTGCTGCTACTATCGGGAAAAGCCTGGTGGCACCCGAGTTAGTAACAGGGTCAGTGATGGTAGCTGCTTTGATAGGGGCCATATTCTGGAACCTTATTACCTGGTATTTTGGCATACCCAGCAGTTCTTCTCATGCTTTGATTGGAGGATTAACCGGAGCAGTTGTAGCTGGGTTCGGATTTCATGCTGTTCTATGGGACGGCTTCCTGAAAATCCTGGCCGGATTGATAATTGCTCCAGTAGTAGGGGGAGTAATGGGCAGCGGTGTTATGACGGTCCTTTTTTGGATTTTTAAGCCTGCTGCTCCTTCCAAGATCAACAATGGCTTTCGTAAACTTCAGATACTAGCGGCCTGCATGGCTTCTTTTGCGCATGGATCAAATGATGCCCAAAAATCTATGGGTATAATTACCATGGTTCTGGTAGGCGGGGGAATGATAACGGTCTTTGATGTCCCCTTATGGGTTAAAATTGCCTGTGCTGCATCTATGGGTATGGGTACTGCCCTGGGGGGATGGAAAATAATTAAAACTATGGGAGGAAAGATATTTCGCATAGAACCGATCAATGGTTTTGCTGCCGATTTCAGTTCCGCACTGGTTATTTATTCAGCCAGTTTGCTGGGGGCCCCGGTAAGCACTACTCATGTTGTATCATCTGCAATAATGGGAGTCGGGGCGGCCAAACGACTTAAGGGCGTAAGATGGAATATAGCCCGGCAGATTATTGTAGCCTGGTTTGTGACTATCCCATCCTCAGCAGTAGTTTCTATTTTAACCTATAATATCTTAAAAATTATTACTTTTGTTTTATAATTTCTACTCTTTCTCAAAGAAAGAGCTTTTTTTATGCCCATTTTTATGTACAATAGTAATAATAAGATAGTGCATATCGTAACATGAGCAAAAAACTGCCGTGAAGGGGTGGAAAATTGAAAGCATTTAAAATACCAGAAGCAACAGTGCAGAGACTTTCTATATATTCCAGATATCTTCATCAACTTATGGATGAAGGGGAAGATACAGTATCTTCTGGCCAAATTGCACATGGGGTAGGAGTCAGCTCAGCCCAGGTCAGAAAGGATCTGGCCTACTTTGGGGAATTCGGAACCAGAGGGGTCGGCTACCGGGTTGATGAACTATATGGTTATTTAATGGAGATTCTGGGTCTTGATCATGAGTGGAATGTAATAATAGTAGGAGCAGGAAAATTAGGATCTGCCCTGGCACTCTATCAGGGTTTCAGAGAACGTGGTTTTGTAGTCAAAGCCATTCTGGATGTATCAGAAGAAAAAATAGGCACTAAATTAGGCCAACTCCACGTAGAGCCTCTGGGAATTCTTAACAATAAAGTACGGGATAATGACATAAATGTAGGAGTAGTTACGGTGCCGGCTTCAGAAGCCCAGAAGGTTACCGACGAATTGGTGGCAGCCGGAGTTAAAGCAATATTGAACTTTTCACCCCGGGTGCTCAAGGTTCCTAATGATGTTGTATTGAGGAACGTTGATCTGTCAGTTAATCTGGAGGTTTTGAGTTTTAACTTGGTTCAAAATAAATAGGTCCGGTTTAGCACCGTAATTATTTATTGCTTAAGGTTGACGATGAAATAAGACGAGGAGAATGCTCTGGATGAGAATTCTCCTTTTTTAACGAACTTGTGTTTAAAGGGTAGTAATGCTAAACTTTAAAAAAAATAGGTGGTTGTGGAGGGAGTTCATTGGCAGGTAAAACGCGCACCTATCCTGGCTGGCAGATATTTATTTTGCTGCTGGTACTTGGCGGTATTATCGGGGGTTGGATAGGGGACGCTATTGTAACCTTATGGCCAGCTGCTAATATATTGGGAGAAACACAGAGTGTTGGAATTCCAGGGTTTAGTGTAGACCTGGGAGTGATAAATTTTTCCCTGGGATTTATGATGCATATCAATCTTTTGACTATAGCTGGCTTTATAGTCGCATATATTGTTTACAAGAGATTATAAGAGTGGAGATAAGATTTGAAAAGGATTATTCTCGCTTCTCAATCCCCTAGACGCAGAAAAATTATGGAGCTCCTGCGCATTGAATTTGAATACTGTCCAGCTGATATAAATGAAATATTTTTTCCGCAAGAAAAACCCCGGGATGCTGTGAGGAGGATTGCTCAGAGTAAAGCAGAACAGGTTCGGGAATTGCTTGGCAGTGGATTGATAATATCGGCCGATACAGTGGTCGTATGTAACGGAGAGATGCTGGGTAAACCAAGTGATGAACAGGATGCTCATAAAAAACTGTCGATACTCAAAGGGACAAAACATGAAGTGATCACTGCCGTTTGTGTCTTAGATGCCGAAAGCGGCTTTTTTGAAGTTCAAGATGAGACAACCTGGGTACATTTTCGAGATATAACAGATGATGAAATAAGAGCTTACATATCAACTGGGGAACCGATGGATAAAGCAGGTGCATATGCAATACAGGGAACCGGGGCAGTGTTCATTGCAAGAATAGAAGGATGTTATTTCAATGTAGTCGGTCTGCCTATAAAAAATCTGTATTCGATGCTCAAAAGGCAGGGAGTGAAACTGCTGGAGGTGTAGGCTCTGAATTTTTATCATACTGGTATCAAAGATATGCCCGAGGATATGAGACCAAGGGAAAAAATGATGCTCAAAGGGGAAAAAAATCTGGCTGATGCAGAGCTGCTGGCTATAATACTGGGGCAGGGAACGAGAGAGCTCAGCGCCCTGGAATTAGCCCAGTTGTTAATGGTTAAATATAAGTCTCTGCGGCATTTAAAAGACGCCAGCCTGGAAGAACTGCTGGAAGAGAAGGGGATTGGCCCTGCCAAAGCCGTAAGCGTCAAAGCAGCTATAGAATTGGGAAGGCGCATGGCCCAGGATAGTCAGTTAAAGCCGCAGATAAAATCACCCGATGATGTGAAAGATATAGTCATGGAAGAAATGAGGTATTTTGATAGGGAACACTTTCGCGTAATATATCTTGATCGTAAAGGTGGAATGCTGGAAATGCAGGACATATCAGTGGGAGGTTTACACAGTTCCATCGTTCACCCCCGGGAAGTTTTCAAGGTAGCAGTGAAAAAAAGTGCCGCATCATTGATACTGGTACATAATCATCCCAGTGGAGACCCAACTCCCAGCCAGGAAGATGTGGAGATAACGCGGCGTTTGATAGAAGCCGGTAATATTATGGGAATAACCGTGCTTGACCATATAGTGATAGGAGATAATTCGTACTGCAGTCTTAAATCGAAGGGATTAATCTAAATTCTAAGGAGGCAAATTAAATTGGTTTTCGGAAAAGACTTGGGAATAGATCTAGGCACGGCAAATACACTGGTGCATGTAAGAGGTAAAGGTATCGTTTTGCGTGAACCTTCTGTAGTAGCTATAGAAATCGACAGTGGTAAAGTGTTGGCGGTAGGGGAGGAAGCCAAGCAGATGATTGGGAGAACTCCCAGTAATATAGTAGCCATAAGACCTATGAAGGATGGAGTTATAGCAGACTATGATGTCACCCTGGCTATGATCAAATACTTTATTGCCAGAGCCATAGGGCAGAAGAACCCATTCATGCGGCCCCGGGTCATTGTCAGCATACCAACTGGCTGCACGACGGTTGAAGAGAGAGCTGTTAGAGAAGCTACGGTAGCAGGAGGAGCTAAAGAAGCCTATCTCATTGAGGAACCAATGGCAGCGGCCATCGGTGCTGGCATGCCAGTTCATGAACCTACCGGAAACTTGATAGTGGACATTGGTGGTGGTACGACTGAAGTTGCTGTCATATCCCTGGGCGGTATAGTTACATCCAGGTCCATACGGGTTGCAGGGGATGATATGGATGAAGCGATCATCAGTCACCTGAGGAAAAACTACAATCTGCTAATTGGTGAGAGAACAGCAGAAGCTATAAAAATGCTGATAGGCTCAGCAGTTTGGGAGGGAGAAGAGGAGTTCTATGAGGTTCGTGGACGAGACCTGGTAACCGGACTGCCCAAGACGATACAAGTATCATCGTCAGAAATACAGAAAGCTCTTAAAGAGACCGTGGATCAGATTGTTGATGGAATAAAAATATGTCTGGAAAAAACTCCTCCCGAGCTAGCCTCAGACATAATGGACCGGGGAATTGTGATGGCCGGGGGAGGCGCTCTGTTAAAAGGATTGGATAAACTGATCAGCGGTGAGACTCATATGCCAGTTTATGTATGCGAAGATCCGTTACTGGCGGTAGCCAGAGGAACTGGAAAAGTTCTGGAAAATATCGATGTGCTTAGGAAGGTGCTAATAACACCGAGAAAATAGATATTATTTGGGTGAGGGAGATTTGAAAAAATATCTTAAGAACAAATATTTCTGGCTGGTCCTTATAGTATTTATAGGAACCTTAGTGCTTATAAATAACACCTCGTCAGAAAGGAATCAAATCAGCCTACTGGAAAAAATAATTAGGGATGCTTATACCCCGCTGCAGAGCGGGGTAGTCGAGTTTAAAGACCGTCTGGGTGATTTTAATGCCATTTTTATTAGCAAAGACAAGCTGCAGCAGGAGATTGATAGTCTTAAAGAACAGAACCAGGAGCTGACTTTGGAAAACCAGGTACTACAGGAAGAAAAAATGGAAGTACGCAGATTAAGAAGTCTGCTGGGTTTCCAGGACATCAGCCTGGCAAAATACGCGATGGTTCCAGCCCGGGTGATTGCCCGCAGTCCCAGCAACTGGTACCGGAATATAGTCATCGATAAAGGCTCTGACAGTGGTATCGAGAAAGACATGGCAGTTATCAGCCCCAGGGGACTAGTAGGCCGGGTGACAAGTGTTAGCAGGGATTCAGCTCACATTGATTTGATCACCCACCGGGAAATAGCAGTAGGTGCTATTGTACAGGAAAGCAGGGAAACTCAGGGTATCGTTGAAGGTCTGGGTAACAGTAATCTATTAAGAATGGTCAATATACCTTATTATTCAACTGTAGAGCCGGGTAACAATATCATCACTTCAGGATTATCTGAATCTTATCCTAAGGGTATCCATATCGGGATAGTGAAAGAAGTCGAGCTGCAGCCGGATGGCATATTATTATCGGCTCTAATAGAGCCGGCCGTAAATTTTGATAAACTTGAAGAAGTGCTGGTAGTTGTTGATTATTATACTCAGGATTTGCCTGTTGAGGATAATGATGCCGAAGAAATTGGGGGATAAAGAATTTTGCGATATTTTGTTCTGGGCCTGTTACCTTTTATGGCAATATTTTTACAGTCGACATTCTTCAGCGCTTATAGTATAAATGATGCATTACCGGACCTGCTTCTAATATTCGTGATATTCTTCGCCTTTCTAAATGGAGAAAAAAAGGGAGCCATATACGGTTTTCTATGCGGCTTATTTGAAGACTTATATCTGGGAAGGTTCATAGGGGTCAGTGCCATATCAAAAGCTGTTACCGGCTATATAATTGGTCGGCTGCAGGTACGGTTTTTTAACGAAAACCTTCTGGTAGGATTAATGGTAGTCTTTATTGGAACGGTAATAAATTCTATTTTAATGTTCATCCTGGGCTGGAGTACATTTAGCGTATTTCATCTGGACACTTCTATTATCAGCAGCGCAATATACCAGAGTATATATAATATCCTTCTGGCAGTTCCGATCTACATCTGGTACTATAATTCATCCCAAAGGGGATTGCTCAGCTTAACGGGGAGAGATAAATGAAAGCTGAAGAACTGGATAAAAAGTTAAAGGTCTATACCTATATAGTAATTCTGCTGTTAACCTTACTTGGTGTAAGGTTGGCAGTGGTTCAGCTATTTAATAATGAAACTTATCAGACTCAAGCCAAGGAAAATCGCATAAGGTTACTTCCCATAAAGGCACCGCGAGGGGAGATATATGCTTCAAACGGTGAGGTTCTGGCTACTAATGAAATCGTATATTCCCTTAGTCTTAGTTATCTGGGATTAAGCAAGCAGGAAACTGTGATTGATAACCTCTTGATCATACTGGAGGATTATTACCCGGAAATAACCCGGGAGTATATAGAAGAAAAAGTAGAATTACAGAAATATCGCTTATATGAACCCATCACGCTTATACATGATATCTCCTGGGACCTGGTAGTCAAGCTGGAAGAGAATCGCCAGACTTTACCTGGCGTTTCCATTGTTGTAGAACCTCTGCGCAGCTATCCCCGGGCTGAACTGGCAGGACATATTTTGGGTTATATACATTCTATTGACGAAGACGAGTTGCAAAATTCTGAAGATGCGGAGTACAGCATAAACAGCCTGATCGGTAAATCTGGAATTGAAAAGCAATATGAAAGCGTGCTAAAGGGCAGTGATGGAGCTCGCAGTGTGGAGGTTGATGCCCAGGGCAGGCCAATACGAGATTTGGTCACTTTGGAACCTAAACAGGGCAATAATCTTTACCTTACGCTGGATATGGAACTACAGCAGGTTTTGCAGAAAAGCATGGAAAATACCCTTAATCAGCTGCAGAAGAAATACCCCAAGGCAAAAGTGGGTTCTGCAGTAGTAATCAATGTTAAAACGGGAGAAATTCTGGCCATGACCAGCAGCCCTTTTATGTATCCTGATGATTGGAAAGGTAACATTAGTTCCAAACGAGCGGAATATTATTTTCCTCAGACCGAAGCTTATGATCCACTGCAGCCGGGTGCTATAACTAACCGCAGTACACAGGCTACTTATCCTCCAGGGTCAACCTTTAAAATGATCACCGGTATGGCGGCACTAGATAAAGAAGTGGTAAATCCGCTTAAAGATTATGTAAAGTGTTCTGGTAATTACTGGATAGCCCCTTTTATCAGATGCTGGAGTGTTCATGGTAATGTTAACTATTATGCCGCTCTGGCTGGCTCCTGTAACGTATACTTTCAAGAGATGGGGCGCAGAGCCGGGCAGGAAGAAATTATTCGGGTGGCCAGAGAATTTGGATTAGGGTCAAGGACCGGTATAGATTTACCCTATGAATCCAAAGGTTTATTACCTACTCCCGAATGGAAAAATGAAATAAATGCACTCCTGATAGATAAAAAATATAGTCGACTGAGACAGGAACTGGATGATAAATATAATGATTTACTAAATGGAGTTGTAGATGAAGAAGAGATAAACCGCCTCCACAAGAAAAAGGAAAATGAAAAGATCAAATTGGAAGCACAGTACAAAATTGACTATAATTTTGATACCACCTGGCAGGCCTATGATACCTTTAATATGGCCATGGGGCAGGGGTATAATGATTACACGGTATTACAGATGGCCAACTATGTGGCTGCTATTGCCAATGGAGGCTACCTTATGCAACCCTATTTGTTAAGTAAAATAGTCTCCCAGAATGGTGAGATTATAGAAAAATTAGAACCTCAAATAATGAATGAAACGGATGTCAATCCGAGTACTATTTCCGAGACCAAAAGGGCGATGCTGGCAGTATCCCAACCCGGAGGTACGGCCCATTTTCTCTTTTATGATTTTCCAGAACAAATCGGGGTAGGGGCCAAGACGGGAACAGCCCAGACTGGAAGAGCCGGGGACGATGCATTGAAGGAATTCCACGGAGTATTTGTGGCTTTTGCGCCATTTGATGATCCGGAGATCGCCTTTGCAGGAGTGGTCGAATATGGTTATAGCGGTGGTGAATCGGCTGGATTGGTCTGCCGGGATGTATTCAAGCATTATTTCGGGATCAGCAATTATCTGGAGACTGAAAAGTCGAAAAAAACCGGAATGGAGTCGAACCGCGCTGGCGAATAATTAAAGAAATTTCTTGACCTTAGCCGACTTAAATAGGGGCGATTAGATAATATCACCCCTATTTTTATTTTTTTCATCGAAGGGAAATATTGTTATATATAGAATTAGATGACAAAATGAGTTATTTATAGATTACAGTTACCATGGTTTTCTATTGATGGGGGGGCTAAATAGGTGAGTACAGCATTTAAACAGGCCAGCGACGGCATGCTGATAGACCTGAAAGCATACCATACATTCGCTCAGATGAAGAAGGGACTGGAGAAGAAGCTCACTTCAGTGGCCGATTTGCCGATTGGCAGCAAGGTAAGCATCGATATCGGAAAAAAAACCCTAAGCAATAAACAGGTAAGAGAGTTGGAAGATACTCTCCTTGATTACGGCATGCATTTAGATGGGCTTCTCTCAGGAAAGCTGCCGGATGTAGAGGAAGATTTATGTGAGGAGCCAGTCATCGAGGGTATGCCCCATTATGATGATACTGCCTTGATATGTCAGCATATTCGATCCGGACAGAAAAGGTTTGTACAGGGTAATGTGGTAGTTCTGGGGGATATCAACCCGGGGGCGGAAGTGGTTGCTGGCGGGAATATATTGGTAATGGGTTCCTTACGGGGACTTGCGCATGCTGGAGTCTTTGGCGACGAAAGTGCGATCATAACTGCTTATCGTTTGACTCCAACCCAACTTAGGATTGCTACTCATATTACCAGACCTCCGGATGGCGAAAGAAATGTGGTTGATTACCCCGAAGTAGCCCGAATTCGTGAGGGAAGAGTAATAATTGAGAAGTTGAAAATATGATAGGGGGCTTAAGGATGAAGAGTAGAGTTATAGTAATCACATCAGGAAAAGGTGGGGTGGGAAAAACTACAACTACTGCCAATTTGGGAACTGCTCTGGCTATGTTAGGCAAAAAGGTGGTAATGATAGACACTGATATTGGTCTTAGAAACCTGGATGTAGTCATGGGACTGGAAAATCGCATTGTTTTTGACATTGTAGATGCGGTCAATGGGCAATGCAAATTAAAGCAGGCCTTAATAAAGGACAAACGATTTGATGGGCTATATTTACTGCCTGCGGCTCAAACCAAAGACAAGACCGCCGTATCACCACACCAGATGAAAAATATGACTAATGAGCTGCGCAAAGATTTCGATTTTATACTGGTAGATTGCCCGGCTGGGATCGAACAGGGCTTCAAGAATGCCATTGCTGGGGCTGATAAAGCTGTAGTAGTTGCCACCCCGGAAGTGTCATCAGTAAGAGATGCGGATAGGATAATTGGTCTCCTGGAAGCAGCCGGACTAACTGAGACGAAGTTGATCATAAATAGGATACGCAGCAAAATGGTGAAACGGGGAGATATGATGGGTATCAGCGATATTATAGATATCCTGGCCATTAAGCTTCTAGGCGTAGTGCCTGAAGACGAGGCTATAGTAGTATCAACCAATCGAGGGGAACCGGCGGTGCTGGAAAATATATCCAGAGCCGGGGCCGCTTACCGTCGTATTGCACGCAGGCTGAATGGAGAAGATGTCCCCATGTATTCAATAGATGATCCGGAAAATATAATGGATAAATTCAAGAAAATGCTAAAGTTGGCCAGGTAGGAGGAGGGGATGAGTTTGTTAGATGTACTCAGCCGCATATTTTCAAGGGAGAGTGTACCTAGTAAGGATATCGCCCGGGAAAGGCTGCGCCTGGTCCTGGTTCATGATAGAGCTTCAGCATCACCAGAGTTTTTAAATGCTCTGAAAGAGGACCTGATAAAGGTAATACGAGACTATCTGGATATAGATGAGGAAGCATTGCAGGTGAATTTAGAAAACGAAGAAAATTCCATCGCCCTGATAGCCAATATACCGGTTCGAGGGTTTAGAAGAAAAGGTAATGAGGCTGGGACTTACTGATGGAAGTTGCGCTAAGAGCAATATAAAGTCTCTTGATAAGTCAACAATTGATTTAGATACTCCTTAATATAATTTCCTTGAGCTCTGTCTAAAAGATGAATCCGGGCTACCCACCCCCGGGTTTATCTTTTTTCTGAGCCACTAATAATGAGTAACCTGTATTTGCCACCTTTACATGCTATTTTCGTTAGCTTTATAATGTATGGGGAGGTTGCACTCTTGAATTTAAAGCGTCTAAAATTCATTGACAAACCGTTTATATTTACCCTATTGCTCATAATCAGCTTCGGCATCCTCATTCAAAGCAGTGCCAGCAGTGGAATGTCAAGCGATGCTCTTTATTATGTGAAAAAACAGCTGTTTATGATTGCCCTGGGTCTTATCGGGGCTGCGGTTATAATCCGTTATGATTTGACTGAGTTTAAAAACTTTGGTATATTGCTATACATTTTATCGCTCTTCTTATTAATAGCCGTTCTGGTTTTCGGAACCGAACTTCGGGGAACTACCGGGTGGATCTCCCTCGGTCCCCTTCCAGCTATCCAGCCGGCAGAGTTCACCAAGATCTTATTGATACTTGCTTTTGCTGATTTTGTTAACCGCAGGAGAGGAGAACTCGATACCCTGGGGAAAATGCTGCCATGTTTCTTATACATGGGTCTGCCTTTTGTTTTGATAATGATGCAGCCTGATCTGGGTACCGCGCTGGTATATATAGCTATTACAGTAATAATGATGTTTGCCGCCGGAGCCAATACCAGGGTGCTCTTAGGATTGATCGGAGGATGTGCATTTCTAGCAGGACTAGTATTGTATTTGCACTTTAACTTTGGTATGTCGATTCCATTGGAAGAATATCAGCTTAAAAGGCTGACTGTTTTTGTAGACCCATATAATGATGGACAGGGAGGACGGGGAGCCGGTTGGAATACCATTCAATCACTGGTTGCCATAGGATCAGGCGGGTTTACCGGAAAAGGACTCTATAATGGCACCCAGGTACAGCTTAATTTTCTTCCTGAACACCATACTGATTTTATCTATGCAGTCATCGGTGAAGAACTTGGGTTTATAGGAGCGGCTTTTGTGATCCTGTTATATGGGATATTGATAATCCGTTCCATATACATTGCCTCCGAATCCCGAGAATTCTTCGGAACCCTGGTGGTGATGGGAGTTACAGCCATGTGGCTGTTTCACATATTTGAGAATATCGGTATGTCCATAGGTTTAATGCCTATTACCGGTATCCCCCTGCCCTTTCTTAGTTATGGAGGAAGCTCCATGATCACCAACCTTCTTGCAGTCGCATTAATCGTTAATGTGAATATTCGGGGCAAGCAAATTGTGTTCTAGGGTGACAAGGGGACGGTCCTTTTGTCACCATTTCAGCTAAGCAAATAAGGTGACAAAAGGACCGTCACCTTGTCACCTTACCAGCGATCCTTAACCATCGTTGCCTTTAACTTGTTTTTCAGGCATACTACTGTCTCAAACTGCCCCGAGTGCCCATTATTGATGTCTGCGTTCTTGGGAACAGGTCCACTGCTTTTTAGCCCTTTCGCGGTATGTGGAAACATATCAACGAATTTACGGTCCTCGGGAACATATCAAAGCTCTTTCATGTCATGATAAAGCTCGGTAGGGGTCTTTTCTTTTTTCTTGGCAAGCACTATTAAATTATTGATCCCTCAAATATTCATTAAC
>LNQE01000941.1_pt1 | contig 61381 bp, 66 predicted proteins | sample 603111 | NCBI WGS metagenome assembly LNQE01 (sample SAMN04260313, study PRJNA301899) | hydrocarbon metagenome | isolation source: hydrocarbon-contaminated ditch | place: Germany: Bremen | collected 1998
TCCCGCCACCATCAAAACCACCATGGTTTCTCCGATCGCCCGCGCCATGCCCAGCATTACCGCCGTCGTTATTCCGGAAAGCGCTGCCGGCACGATGACTTTGGCAATGGTTTCAAACCGGGTTGCGCCCAGGGCGTAGGATGCTTCCTTGAACTCCTGGGGCACGGCATAAAGAGCATCCTCGGAAATACTGGATATTGTCGGCACAGCCATCAGCGCCAGAATCATCGAGGCGTTAACAATATTAAGTCCTGTCGGAAGATCAAAAGTGTTTTGCAACCAAGGCGCGACCACAACCATGCCGAAGAATCCCAACACAACCGAAGGCAAACCGGCCAGCATTTCTATGATTGATTTCAGAATTTCCTTTATCGCCCTTGGCGCGATCTCGGAAATATAAATGGCCGTCAGGACACCCAGGGGCACCGCCAGCAAAGTGGCAAAAATGGTCACGATAAACGAACCGACAATCAGCGGAAAAATGCCGAAAAGAGGGGGATCGTACGTGGGATACCACTCCATGCCGAATAAAAAATTCTTCAGAGACACGACTTTGAATATGGGGACGCCTTCTCTGAAGAGAGAAAAAACAATCATGCCAAGCACGATGATAGATACAAGGGCAAAACTGAAAAAAATATATTTTATGATTATTTCTTTTATATGACGAGTCATCTTTTATCCGCTTTCATGATATAAAATAGGATTGCGGTTAATATAAACATTTGTGTTGTATTTTATCAAGTCAATAGGAAATGGCTTTGCTGCGGTTTTGCATATTGTGCCGCGGCAAAACCACTTCCACGGATGATTTAATCTTTACTATTTCAAAGACATGGTCGGAACATAACCGACTTCGGCTACGATTTTTTGTCCCTGTTTCGATTTTAAAAACGCGAGGAATTTAGCCGCCTCACCTTTGGGCTCCCCGTTCGTGTACATATAAAGCTCGCGGGACAGAAGATATTCCTTGGACAGGGCGGTATCGGCACATCCTGTGATGCCATTCACCGAAAGAGCTTTTACATTCTTATTCAGATAACCGATTCCTACATAAGCTATGGCATACCGGTTCTTCGCAACAGCCGTCGTCACCGCGCCGCTGGAAGCCAGCATTTGAGCTCGGGGGGTGACTTTGGTTTTTTTCATGATAAAGTGGTCCCAGGATTCAAATGTTCCGGAAGAGGTATCGCGGGAAATGACCACTATCTTCAAATCATCTCCTCCGACTTCCTTCCAGTTGGTTATCTTGCCCTGATAAATCTGGCTCAACTGATCAATGGACAAATTCTTCACCTTGTTTCTGGGGTGCACAATAGGAATTAAGGCATCAATGGCAACCACATGTTCCACAGGATTGACGCCCCTGGATTTTGCGAGCTCAATCTCTTCTTTTTTAATGGACCGTGATGACATGGCGATATCCGTGGTTTTATCCACAATCGCCTTGATGCCTTCGCCGGAACCGCCGCCGGACACCGACATCTGAACACCCGGATTCGCTTTCATGTGGGCTTCAACAGCGGCCTGAACTATCGGCAACACGGTTGTGGATCCCTTGATGACAATTGAAGAATCCGCGAACGACATCCCGCTCATCATCGCCAGGGCGACAACGGCCAATACTGTTTTCTTGAAAATATTTAACATTAAACTTTCCTCCTGATTTAAAATTTGCGCTAATATAAATCATTAATGTTACAGTTTAATGACATGCAAAAGAATATTAGAAAAATAATGAAAATGAGCAGATTATTTGATATCGGCAAATTTATAGCCGAAGCCTCTAACTGTTAGAATATATTTAGGATTTTCCAAATCTTTCTCGATTTGAGAACGCAGCCGCCGGATGTGAACATCAACGGCGCGGTCGGTGATAAAAGTATCGTCTCCCCAGACATGATCAAGAATCTGATTTCTGGAATAAACTCTGCCGGTATTCCGGGACAAAAAGAACAGGAGTTTCAGTTCTGTCGGACTGAGCGTTACCGCCTTCCCATGAACCGAAACATGACAGGAAGCATAGTTTATTTTAAGCCCCTGATAGCTGAATTCCTCTTTGTCCGCATATTTTCCCTTATCCTGCAGGCGTCGTAAAATGCTGCGCACCCTGGCAATGAGTTCTTTGAGGCTGAACGGTTTGGTCACGTAATCATCAGCGCCGATTTCCAGGCCGATGATTTTGTCAATCTCCTCACCTTTCGCCGTCAACATAATAATCGGAATTCCGGCAGTTGCAGGATTACCGCGAACCGCGCGGCAGACATCAAGCCCGTTCATTTCGGGCAGCATCAGATCGAGGATGATCAAATCGGGTTTTTGAGATTTCAGAATTTTCAACGCCGCTTCACCGTCAAAGGTTTTTAGAGAAGAAAAACCCTCTTTCTCCAGGTTGTAAGCAATCAGATCAACAATATCTTTTTCATCATCAACAATAAGAATTTTAGACATATAAATTTATACCATTTGCAGGATGTGTCGCAACATTTTTGTTCAGGTTACAAGATTAACCTTATTTCTAATACTATTTCTAAATCAAAGATGATATTGAGGCGGCTAGGAGGAGGCGACGAAGCGTATTATGAATACGTTGAGGAAGCCGACAACCCCGGCCTGCGTCGGGGCAGGCTGTGCCAACAAAAATAGCGCTTTGATTTAGGAATAGGATAATTAATCCGGTATTACTTTAAACACCTCATCTCCATGGCGAACACGGTCAGAAACCTTAATGCCGATAAAATCGCCCGCAACCGCTTTAGGCACCGATTTATTGTCCACTTCCATTGATTGAATTACATCGATAAAATCAGTAGTGTGTCCGGAAAATTTGAGGCTATCGCCTACGGCTACTTCTCCATCTGTAATCTTTACGGCAGCAACCGACGGTTTCGAGAAAAACTTCATTACTTCGCCAATTTTTTTCTCTGCCATAACAATACCCTCCTTTTGTTTCCATTGAGGTTAAGCTATTGACTGAACAAAATTGCTTTCTGGTGCTCAAGTATAAGAAATTTGATATTTTATGTCAATTAAATTACATTTAATTACGGTATACTGTAAAGTTAAGTGCCATTTTTTTATCCCGTAATCAAATCTTTTACTTAGTGTCATCAAACCGAAATATTGAAATGCTATCTTGTCAGCAAACTAACGATGGAAACTTAAAAGAGGCATAAATGAGCAAGGCCAACAGCAGGGTTTTTCAATATCCGGTAAAAACAAATGTAAAGTTAAACAAAGAAATTTGGGATATAATCGGTATTCATCCTCATCATCGACCGGGCAGGGAAATAAATGTTACCTCTTTGCCCTTTGCACCCGAAGACATTACTGCAGGCAGCGAATCAGAAATGCAGACGGTTGTAAAAGGAAAACGATCAAGTGTGGATTTACCCATTTTCATTGAGCAATCAAATTACTTAAGCAACATCCGCAAGCGTGCTAAATCCGGTGATACATCAGAAAAAATTATGACTGATTTGGAAGGATATCTGAGTTCAAACGATGAAGGTATCTGGGAAAACAGCTGGGTGCGTTTTTCTTTAGAAAAGTTGGGAACACTTGCAAACCAGATATTAAAGTATGATTTTCTTGCCGACAAAAAATCCCCGGAAAAGGGTAACCGTAATGATAAAGACATTTTCTTTTATCAAGAGCACTCTGAGGCTTTTATTCGCATACCCATAAGTTACCTTTTGAAATTGTCACTTGCTCAGGCAATAGAGCCACTTCGTTTTGCCAATCTTCTAATCTTTAAAACCGGTTTAAAGATGATGGACAAGTTTCTAAATGACAATACTTCGCCGGAGACATCATCATTTTATGTTGTTTCTGCGGAATCAGGAAACAGTATCGGAGAAACTGCCACCAAAGAGATGGCCATTCGCTATTTGCTGGGACAGGTTTTGCTGATGTACGCCAATCAGAAATTTTGTCTTCAGGAAAACGGACAGGAAGCATTAATGTTTTTTTCGCCTCATCCTCCTGTAAGGCAGAAATTATTAAGTAACTGTATCTCCGATTCATTCTATCGCGAAATTTTCATGAATCCATGTCTGTCAGGATGGGATGAAGGAGAAAAGAAATACGAATATATGCATTTATGCCACCGTGTTTTAAGCCGCAGTCAGTTTAACGCTGTTTTAAAACTACGCGAAGCAGGAATCATCACCAACAATCTGGTATCTCTTCCCAATTTGTCCAACATCAGCCTGGCCAACAATGGAACTCATGTAAGCATGGGCAGCCGAAAGCTGAGTTTCTTACTCAGCGACACATCTTCCGGCTATACACGCCATCACGAAAAATATCTGGGTGATCTGGTTGTAAAGATAGTGGAGCATTTTTTACCCCTGTTTGTAGGAACTTATACTGCTGCACCGTACAGAATGGGATTTGAAGATTTTCATCCTGAAAAAGCCCTCGGTTTTTTACCTCATGAATTGGATTACACGCATCTGCGTATGCTTTGGCGGCGCTGGCAGAAAAAAGCCGATCTTAATGTACTGGGATATCCTCTGACGCCATTCGGTCCGCATGCCCTTGATAAGGCAATCAGTTCCCTGTTTATGCTAAAAGGCGATTTCATGCACGATTTTCGGTTAATCGATTACCTTGTTTGCATTCTAAGCACCGATAAAAGCCCGGCGCTCAACGGTGAACTCAATAACAGTCATTATTTAAAAAAGGATCTTGCCGACCTGGGAGTTTTTGACACCAAAATGTCTCTTTACCTGTTCGACAAATTGAGAGAATACGACAATATGGGATTTTCCGGGTTCGAAGGCCGTCACTACAGCCTGTTTGAAAGTTTTACAGTGGATATGGCACAAGCGATTAATCTACAAAATTTAATATATCTGCTGGCATTCAAGTATATTGTTACCGGACAAATTTCACATAATGATATTCCTGATGATCCCTTTGTGGAAAGCGAAAGAAGACAAATAATTTTCGGCAGCGCTATCGGAATTCCAACCTTTTTTGTCCACCGCGAAACAAGCAATTCTTTTTTAAAACGAATTCTTGAAAAAACAAAAAGATTGCGTTCAAGCCGGCGATACTCCGGATATACCAGGGTCTATAACATCGAATACAGAAATGCCCTGCTGGAAATTATTCGAACTGACGCGGCAGATTTAATTGAAATGCTTGGATTAGAAGAAACTGTTTCAGATTTGGAACGCCGCATTAATGAACCGGATAAATTTGCCGCATCCGGAAAACTTACCAGCGTAATACTCGGACAAATCAATGCCAGTTCGCCAATCTCCGTTAATCCCGATACTTTCAACCAGGCCGCGGAAAAATACTATCGCACGGAACTGCGTCAAAAACATATCAAAGAATCTTTTAATTTGCTTAATAAAGATCTCTCAAATATGGACAAGGAAGATAGCTTTCTTTCTTACGAAATGAAACAAATATTTCACCTCATTCTCAAAGATTCAGCTTTAAATTCTTTCATGGAAAATGCTCAGTCGGCAATTATCAATGGGCACACTTCAACCGCACTCTTGGAAAAACTGATTTATCTTATTTTGGCATATGTTCATTACCAGAATAATCATTATTATAAAATTCAAGGATCTAATGAAGAAGAAACAAATTATGCAGAAGCATCAGTACATTGAACGCAATTCAAGAAAAATTTACGACGAGCAATTTTACGGCCATAAAGCCGTTAAATTTCTTTATTCCAACATCAGGGAGCAATCACCCTGGCTCTTTCGCCAACTGACTGGTCCCCGAATATCCCGTTTCCTTGCATATCACAACTACGACGGTTTTCTATCCGGTAAAATGAAAGACCATTTGGACCTGCAGAAGATAATGAAACTTAGCACACAGGAACTTCTTGAACCTCCGGAAAAAATGGACTCATTAAAAAAAATATTCGAAAGAAAAATCCGTTACTGGCAATACCGTCCTATACCCAATGATCCATTATCAATTGTAGCGCCCGCTGATTCCCGCATGCTTTTTGGCTCTTTTTCCGAAACTTCAAGTTTGTTCATTAAGGGAAAATTTTTCGAATATGAAGAGATACTCGGTCAGCACAAAGAGACGTGGCTTAAAGCTTTTCATGATGGAGACTTCGCTATATTTCGCCTGACACCGGAAAAATATCACTACAATCATACTCCGGTAGCCGGCAAAGTAATTGATTTCTATCCGATTACGGGTGCCTACCATGCATGCAATCCCAATGCTGTTATTTCGGTGGTAACACCCTATTCCAAAAACAAACGTGTGGTAACAATTATAGATACCGATGTTGAAGGAGGCACACAGGCGGGACTTGTAGCCATGATTGAGGTTGTCGCGTTGATGATAGGAGATATTGTTCAGTGCTACAGTGAAAAAGAATACGAAAATCCAATCCCCGTAGGCACGGGTATGTTCATGAAAAAAGGCATGCCCAAAAGCCTGTTTCGTCCGGGCAGCAGCACTATAGTGCTCATATTTCAAAAAAACATGGTACGATTCGCTGATGATATTGCAGCCAATATGTCTTGTCCGGACGCTCAAAGCATTTTTTCGAATGGTTTTCGCAAATCACTGGTAGAAACGGAAGTCAAAGTTAGATCGTACATAGGAAGCGCTAATGTACGCAGAAATTAGACTGATTCTAAAATATCAACAAGGAGTTTTCAATGAATAAGAATAAAATATCCTGTATTCGAAATATTTTAGTAAAAAGAATGACTGAGTTGATTGAATCATCAGACAATACAATTAAAAAACTTAAGATAACCGATGAAAAGTTTGCCGATCCTTTTGATCAAGCGGCATTTGAAACAAGTAAAAATGTCGATCTAAACTGCCGCATCAAGAACTGGAATTTGCTGCTCGACATCAAAGAAACTATCCTGCGCATTGACCGAGGTCTTTTTGGCATCTGCGATCACTGCGGCCGCCGAATATCGCAAAAAAGGCTGAAAGTCGAACCAATGACCAAGTTGTGCATCGAGTGTAAGAAAAAGATCGAAATACGTCAAAATGCAATAAGGCAAAGAAGCAGAAGCAACACAAGAGTTTCATATAATCATGTTTGATGAAGCTTTTATATTAATCATTTTCCTGGTTCTTCTTTTTACTTTTCGATGGGCATTCAAAACATTGCCGGGGGAAAAATGGCAAATAATCAGCTGTTTTCCGTATCAGAAATTGCCAGATGACAATTGGAAGGGCTGGAATCTTACCTGGTATGGTTTTTTTAATGCTGTCGCCATGCTATTCGCGGTCTTGATGCTAATAATATTGCTGGGAGCAACGTCAACATCACTTATTGCCGGTTTGCTGATATTAACTCTGTTTCTTTTAGTATGCATGCCTGCGGCAAGAATACTGGCCTGGAAAATCGAAAATAAGCAGAACACTGCTACTGTTGGCGGCGCATCTTTCATCGGTATCCTTATAGCGCCATTGATTGTTCTTCTGGCAAAATTTACCACAGGTCATTGGTTTGGGTTTAATATATCTGTCATAATCTTACTGTCTGCGATGTCTATTACATATACACTTGGCGAAGGAATCGGCAGGTTAGCCTGCATAAGTTTCGGCTGCTGCTACGGAAAGCCACTGAAAGAATTATCGCCTTTTGTCCAAAAAATATTTTTTAGGTATAATTTTACATTCACAGGAAAAACAAAAAAAATTGCCTATGCTCATGCACTGGATGGACAGCAAGTTATTCCCGTACAAGCATTAACAGCTTCAATTTACAGCATCACGGGTCTTATCGGATGCTATCTTTTCCTGAAAGGATTTGCCTCCATAGCCTTTGTGCTGACATTATCAATCACTCAACTCTGGCGGTTTTTATCCGAATTTCTACGCGCTGATTACCGGGGGGAAGGTAAAGTGTCTATTTATCAGAAAATGGCCTTGATTTCCTGCCTGTATGGATTAGCTGTCACTTTTATTTTTTATGAACCACAGCTGAACAAACCGGATTTGATATCGGGCCTTGCGGTGCTTTGGAACCCAGCTTTGTTACTGTTCCTGATGGCACTGTGGGTAATTGTTTTCTTCTATACGGGAAAAAGCAAAGTCACTGCAGCACTAATAAATATTCGATTGAACAAAACTGAAATTTAATTTCTATTTTATATAAACCCAGATTACGCAATAGAAAAAAATGAAGCGTTTTGAACGTGTTTGTGCCATTTCGACCTTAGGCGAAAGCCCGGCGAATGCTCGGGGAGAAATCTTATAGTATATTAGAATGATTAAGATTTCTCGTCATCCCGACTCGTCGGGATTCCTCGATATGACAGTGTTGATTATCTTAAATGTCTATTGCTTAATCTGGGATAAACACAGCCAAAAAAAAAGCAGGATAAAAAACCCTGCCTTTTATTTTATATGTCAACTTAATGATTAAGCTGCTTTTTCTTTTGTTTTGGTTTTAGGTTTTGCTTTTTCCTTTTTTTTCTCATCAGGAATAAATTCCAAAATGGAAACAGGCGCATTGTCACCTACCCGATAACCGGCTTTGACAATTCTTGTATATCCGCCTTCACGGTTACGGTAACGTTCGGCAAGTTCACCGAAAAGCTTACCAACCATATCTTTATCCCTTACAACGGCAAGGGCCTGACGCCGTGCGTGCAAGCTGCCTTTTTTGCCCAAGGTAATCATCTTTTCCGCTACTTTCCTTAATTCCTTTGCTTTCGAATCTGTAGTACGAATCCGTTCATATTTTATAACGGAAGTTACCATATTACGAAGCATGGCTTCCTTGTGGCTAGAAGACCTTCCTAGCTTACTACCCGTCTTACCATGATGCATCGCTAATATCTTCCTTTCTTAATTATTTAACTTTTCTCTTACTTTGCTGAATCCATATCCATACCGAAACCGAGACCATATTCACCCAGAATATCTTTGATTTCACTCAAAGATTTACGCCCGAAATTCTTTGTCTTGAGCATTTCCGCTTCTGTCTTCTTCACCAATTCTCCAATAGTGTTAATTCCGGCATTCTTCAGACAGTTAGCCGAACGGACGGAAAGCTCCAAATCTTCTACTGAACGCGACAAAACTTTATTTACACCTTCCTGCTCGTCTTCTTTTTCCGGTATGATTTCTTCTTCGACTTCTTCAAAGTTAATAAATACGTCTAATTGTTGTTTCATGATCTTTGCCGAATAAGCAATGGCATCTTCGGGCTTCACACTACCATCAGTCCAAACTTCGAGTATAAGCTTGTCATAATCGGCAATTTGTCCGACTCGCGCATGAGAAACAATATAATTCACTTTTTTAATCGGTGAAAAAATAGCGTCAATATTAATCGTTCCTTTGGGTTGTTCAGCTTCAAGCTCCTTTTTCGCCGGCAGATACCCCTTGCCCACTTTCACCATCAACTTTGCCTTAAAAGAACCACTGGATATTGTGGCAATGTGATGATCGGGATTTAAAACCTCAATTGTTCCATCAGTAACAATATCAGATGCTGTAACGGCTCCAATATGAGCAACATTGATGTTCACTTCTTTTATGTCCGCTGGTCCTGCTAATTTAAAGCGCACACCTTTTAAGTTCAAAATAATATCAGTTATGTCTTCTTTGACTCCCGGTAGAGTTGAAAATTCATGCAATACGCTTTCAATCTTGGCTGAAACAATTGCCGCGCCTTGAATAGAAGAAAGCAGTATCCTTCTTAACGCATTGCCCAATGTTATACCAAAGCCACGTTCCAATGGCTGAATGGTAAACTCTCCATAACTACGCGTATGTGTAGCTTCATCAACTTCTATACGCTTGGGACGAATCAAACGTGACCAGTTCCTTTGCATAATTAAACCCATCCTTTAGCCGGTTTATGAAAATAATTATTTATTTCGAATAAAGCTCTACAACAAGCTGTTCCTGCACCGGCATTGTCAAATCTTCACGTACCGGCAAAATTTTAACGGAAGCCTTGAAGTTATCTTTATCCAATTCCAGCCAATGAGGCACTCCACGTCTTGCTACAGTTTCAATTGCTGATAATATTTTAGTAACCTTGCGGCTGCCTTCTTTAACGGAAATTCCATCTCCTGCTTTAAGCAGATACGACGGTATATTAACCGGTTTATCATTAACCAAGAAATGACTATGACTAATTAATTGTCTTGCCTCAATTCTGGAATTGGCAAATCCCATACGGAAAACCATATTGTCCATTCTTCTTTCCAGAAGGAGGAGTAGATTTTCTCCTGTGATGCCCTTTTGCTTATCGGCCTTTTCAAAATAACCTCTGAACTGTTTTTCCAAAAGTCCGTACATTCTTTTAAGTTTTTGTTTCTCTCGCAATTGGACACCATAGTCAGAACGCTGTTTCTTATGCAACTGACCATGATCTCCCGGAACATATTCTCTCCTTTCGAAAGAACATTTTTCCGAATAGCACCTGTCGCCCTTTAAAAAAAGTTTTAATCCTTCGCGGCGACACAATCTACATGAGGAATCCGTATATCTTGCCAAAAAAGCCTCCCTTGTTATCTATTTGTTATTATCCTTTTTACTTTGTACTATTATACTCTGCGTCGCTTCGGCGGTCTGCATCCGTTATGCGGAACAGGCGTTACATCACGAATTATTGTGATAACAAGTCCGGCAAGCTGTAAAGATCGCAATGCCGATTCTCTCCCGGCGCCGGGACCTTTTATATATACCTGAACCTTGCGCATTCCCTGCTCTTTTGCTTTACGCACAACATCTTCCGCAGCCATTTGCGCGGCAAAAGGGGTACTTTTGCGCGAGCCCTTAAAACCCTGCAGGCCGGCTGACGACCAGGCTACTACATTACCGCTTAAATCAGTTATTGTTACAATTGTATTGTTAAAAGTGGATTGAATATGCGCAATCCCCTCTGTAATATTTTTCTTTTCTTTTTTCTTGCCAGTTTTTCTTACTGCTTTAGCCATTTCTCCTCCAGCTTAAGGATAATCATTTACTTTTTCTTTCCTGCTATAGCCCGTCGCGGACCTTTTCTTGTACGACCATTCGTATGAGTTCTCTGTCCTCTTACGGGAAGTCCTTTACGATGTCGCAATCCACGGTAAGAGCCAATATCCATCAAACGTTTAACGGACATGGACACTTCCCTGCGCAGGTCGCCTTCAACTCTATGATCCTTATCAATTATATTCCTAATGGCTGATATTTCCGAGTCGGCCAGATCGTCCGTTCTTGTATCCGGACTGACTCCCGCATTTTTCAGGATTTGCCTTGATTTAGTCGGCCCAATGCCGTAAATATAAGTTAAAGCAACTTCCATTCTTTTATTTTTCGGTAAATCAACACCTGAAATTCGTGCCACCTATAACCTCCTGAATATTAAAAACTAGCCCTGACGTTGTTTATGCTTGGGATTTTCACAAATTACCCGTAAAACTCCCTTGCGTTTTACAATCTTACACTTATCACATATTTTTTTTACAGACGATCTTACTTTCACGATTTCGACTCCTTATTCCAGATAAAAAATTTATTTCGTTCTGTAAGTTATGCGGCCTCGGGTTAAATCATAAGGTGAAAGTTCCACCGTCACTTTATCACCCGGAAGTATTTTAATGAAATGCATACGCATTTTCCCTGAAATATGAGCTAAAACCTTGTGCCCATTTTCCAGTTCAACACGAAACATAGCATTGGGTAGAGGTTCAAGAACTCTACCTTCAACTTCAATTGCTTCTTCTTTGGCCATAAATTATTTTATCCATATCCCTTTTTTATAAACCAACAACCGGTCCCAATTAAGCATCAATTTAATTTACTTAAAATTTCCGGCCCGTTATCAGTAATTGCTATCGAGTGCTCAAAATGAGCCGATAAGCTTCCGTCTTTTGTAACTACCGTCCAGCCATCCGGTAATACTTGTACTTTATAGTCTCCCTCATTGACCATCGGCTCAATAGCCAAAAGCATTCCGCTCTTCAGTTCGATTCCACGTCCTTTTTTGCCAAAATTGGGAATCTGCGGTTCTTCGTGCAAACTCTTACCTATTCCATGGCCAACAAAATCACGCACCACTGAATAGCTTGCGGCTTCTACCGTATCCTGCACAGCGGCAGATATATCGCCTAATCTGTTACCAACTTTGGCTTGAGCTATGCCCGCGTACAAACTCTCTTCGGTCACTCTCATAAGCCTTAAAGCTTTATCGGCTACCTTACCCAGCGGTAACGTTATCGCTGCATCGCCGAAAAATCCCTGATAGTAAACTCCGAAATCCAAGCCTACTATATCGCCTTCATCGAGTATTCTTTCTGAAGGCATACCATGCACGACAACTTCGTTTATCGACACACAAAGAGCGTAGGGATAACCATTGTAACCTTTAAAAGCCGGCTTTGCACCTCTTTTTTCCGCAATTTCTGCAGCGAGTTTATCCAGTTCCTTTGTCTTTACGCCCGGTTTTATTTTTTCTCTAAGCCTGTTTAAAACCTCGGCAACGATACGATTACTTTTTCTCGCTTTTTCAATTTCATCCGGAAGCCTCAGAATTACCATGATAATCTTCCGTTATCTCCTGCGAGCTATATGTCCTTTTTTCATGAATCCTTCGTATTGCCTTGTAAGCAGATGCGATTCAATCTGACTTGCCGTATCCATAGCAACACCAACAACGATCAAAAGCGCCGTGCCGCCAAAATAAAAAGGAACATTCATTTGAGAAATTAAAACACTCGGTAAAACACAAATTATCGAAACGTAAATAGCACCGCTAAAAGTCAGTTTCTCCAGTACGTTTTCAATATACTCGGCAGTTTTCTTACCCGGTCTTATTCCGGGAACATAACCACCGAATTTTTTCATATTCTCGGCAACATCATCCGGCTTAAAAGTAACTGCCGTATAAAAAAAGCAAAAGAAAAAGATAAATGCCACGTAAAGAATTTCATAACCAAGCCGTCCCGGGACTAAATACGAAGCAATATCTTTTATCCAGCCCTGAGGTGCAAAATTGGCAATGGTTGCCGGAAACATTATCACCGAAGAAGCAAAAATCGGAGGGATAACTCCCGCAGTATTGATCTTCAGCGGTAAATGCGTGGTTTGACCACCATACATTTTACGTCCTACTATTCTTTTAGCATACTGTACCGGGATGCGGCGTTGTCCTGCTTCCACAAAAACAATCGCTCCAATCACGGCTACCATCAACACGGTAATCAACAAAATAACCAGTACACCAAGTTCACCGGCCGTTGCCAATCTGTAAGTGTTGCCGATCGCTGCAGGTAAACGACAAACAATACCCGCAAAAATTATCAAAGAGATGCCGTTACCGATTCCTTTTTCCGTAATCGTTTCGCCAAGCCACATGATGAAAGCCGTACCTGAAGTCAAGGTAATAACGGTCATCATTATAAAAGACCAACCCGGTTGCAAAACAATGGGAGCTCCCGAAGGACCGGCCATTTGTTGTAAACCGTAAGCAATACCAAAACCCTGTATAATACTTAAAAGAACTGTTCCGTAACGGGTGTATTGCGTAATTTTACGCCTGCCGGTTTCACCTTCTTTAGAAAGCCTCTCCAAATGAGGAACGGCAATAGTTAATAACTGCAAAATAATTGAAGCGCTAATGTAGGGCATAATGCCCAACGCAAAAATAGAAAAATTACTAAAAGCGCCACCGGCAAACATGTCCATCAGGCCAAATAATGAACCTTGGGCATGTTCAAAATAAGCTAATAGAGCTACATTATCGATTCCGGGTGTAGGGATGTAAACACCTATACGATAAACACCCAAAAGAAGGATTGTGAACAAAATCCTTCTTTGCAATTCCGGAACTTTGGATACACTGCCCAGCCCTTCTAACAAATTATATTACCTCTTCTACTGAACCGCCGGCGACGGTAATTTTGTCTTTTGCGGCTTTACTAATTCTGGCTATTTTTAAAGTTACGGGAAAATCAATTTCACCTTTGGCCAAGATTTTGATTTTATCGCCTTTTTTCTTTACAATGCCGCTATTTAAAAGAGCTGCTTCATCAATAATTGCACCTTTGCTGAATTTTCGACACAAATCGGCAAGATTTACTGCAACGAATTTTTCACGAAAAGGATTACGGAAACCACGCTTGGGTAACCTGCGGGACATCGGCATTTGTCCACCTTCAAATCCGGCTCTTACTTTTCCACCGGAACGGGCTTTTTGTCCTTTATCGCCTTTCCCGGATGTTCCACCCTGGCCGGAAGCATCACCACGCCCCACTCGCTTTCTCTTTTTCGTCGCACCGGCCGGAGCCCTAAGCGTACTTAAATCCATATCTACTCCTCTGACTCTTCAAAAGAAACTAGATGAATAACTTTGTTTATCATACCGCGAGTCTGCGGGGTATCAACTAAAGTTACAGTGCTATTTAATTTGTTCAGACCCATACCTTTCAAAATCTTTCTCTGCTTTTCAGGACGGCCGATTTCACTTCTTATTTTTTTTATTTTTAACATTTTAGCCACTTTAAGTTACCTCATCGAATAATTGACACGACTACTTGCCTCTCTGCGCGGCAATTTCCGCCGGATCTTTTAACTGGCAAAGACCTTCAAGGGTTGCTTTGACCAAATTATGAGGATTATGAGACCCAAGACATTTCGTCAAAATATTATGGACGCCGGCTACTTCCAATACTGCTCTTACAGCGCCTCCGGCAATCAAACCTGTTCCTTCAGAAGCCGGTTTTAATAAAACTTTGCCTGCACCGGCGCGTCCTATAACCTCGTAAGGAATCGTCTTGGCTAAAACGGCAACCTTCACCATATTTTTTTTAGCCATATCCATTCCTTTACGGATAGCTTCCGGCACTTCATGAGCTTTACCGAGTCCTGCTCCGATCCTCCCGTTGCCATCGCCAACAACCACAATGGCGCTAAAACGGAACCTCCGGCCACCTTTGACTACTTTTGCCGTCCTGTTAATGGCAACAACTCTGTCAAGGAGTTCTACTTCTTTAATTTCTTTTTTATCCAAAGATCTCTTCCTTTATTATCTTTATTATTTAGCAAATTAAAATTTAAGACCATTTTCTCTGGCGGCATCAGCCAACGCCTTGACGCGGCCATGATAAAGGAATCTTCCCCTGTCAAAAACCACTTTATCAATTCCCTGAGCTTTTAATCGTTCTGCGATCAACTTGCCTACTTCCTTTGCCACTTCTACTTTCTTTTTACCTTTAATCCTTGAGGCTAACTCTTTACACAAAGTAGATGCGGTTGCCAAAGTGCTTGCTTTTGTGTCGTTAATGGCTTGAACGTAAATATGCTTTTCACTCCGGAATACGGAAAGACGAGGCTGTTCCTGCGTTCCGGCAATTTTGCTTCTTATTCTTTTTTCTCTTTTCTTTCTAACTTTTAATGTTTTCTTGGAAGCCAATGTTCCACCTCTTATGGCAATATAATTTTTTACTTAACTAAGCACGTTCAGCCGATTTCCCCGCTTTACGTTTAATGTACTCATCGGCGTATTTAATACCTTTGCCTTTGTAAGGCTCCGGTTTTTTCAATGATCTGATTTCCGCTGCTACCCTGCCAACCAGCTGTTTATCAATTCCGGAAACAACTATATTAACTTGTTTATCCAACTTGATATCTATTCCTTTGGGAATACTGTATTCCACCGGAGATGAAAAACCTAAAACAAATTTTATATTGTTTCCGCTAAGTTCGGCACGATATCCGACTCCTGATATTTCCAGTTTTTTTTCAAAACCGGTGCTGACACCTTGAACCATATTTCCGATTAAGGTCCTGGCTAACCCGTGATAAGCCCGTGCACTTATTTCATCGGATTTTCTTTCCAATACAATATTTCCTTCGTCTATTTTCAAAGTAATCCCTTCCGGCAATTTAGAAGAAAGGGTGCCTTTGGGACCTTCCACTTTAACTATATCAGCATTCTGGCTGATTTTAACATTTTTAGGAAATGTTACCGGTTTTTTACCTATTCTCGACATGAAAAAACGCTCCTGATTAATACCATTATTACCAAACGTTACAAAGAACTTCTCCGCCAACCCTCAATTCCCTGGCTTCCGCATCGGTAATAACACCGTTTGAAGTTGAGAGAATAGAAATTCCATAACCATTTAACACTTTAGGGATACTGTCAGAAGCAACATAAACCCTCCGCCCAGGCTTACTAACTCTTTTAATATTTGTGATCACAGTACGCTTGGCATCAGGATATTTTAGCACTATTTCCAACATCTGTTGTCCCTTTTCATTTTTTACCTTGTCGTAGTTACTGATGTATCCCGATTTCTTTAATACCTTCGCAATATTGATGTTCATCTGGGACATATTAACATTGACTGTTTTAAAACGAGCTTTATTTGCGTTTCTGACTCTAGTTAACATATCGGCAATAGGATCCGTCATTCCCATGCATTTCTCCTTATACTATTGTTACCAACTCGATTTTATTACTCCGGGAAGCTCTCCCTGCAATGAAAGTTTTCGTAAACAAATTCGGCACATATCGAATTTCCTGTAATATGCCCGCGGCCTGCCGCAAATTGGGCAGCGGTTATATTCTCTGACCGAAAACTTCATCTTTCTTTTCGCTTTTGCAATTAATGAATTTTTTGCCACACTAAATTCCTCCGGAACTCCCTTTGTTTAACGCTTAAAAGGCACACCCATCAGCTCCAGCAAAAGTCTGGCTTCCGCATCTGTTTTTGCTGTAGTCACGATTGTGATGTTCATTCCTTTAACTTTTTCCACTTTATCATATTCAATTTCAGGGAAAATAGTTTGCTCCTGCAAACCAATAGAAAAATTACCCCTGCCGTCAAAAGCATTGGGTGATATGCCGCGGAAATCTCTTACCTTGGGCAGAGCGGCATTAACTAAACGATCAAAAAACTCGTACATGTTATTTTTTCTTAAGGTAACCGAACAACCAACGGGCATACCCTGTCTTAACTTAAATGTAGCGATGGATTTCTTCGCCTTATTTATTACCGGCTTTTGCCCGGTGATTGCCGCCAGTTCCAGGACAGCACCATCAATAATTTTTACGTTTTGAATGGCTTCGCCAAGACCCATATTGATAACTATTTTTTCCATCTTGGGCACTTGCATCGGATTTTTGTAATTAAACTTCTCAATCAGAGCAGGAACTACTTTCTTTAAATAATAATCCTTTAATCTTGCCATTGTTTTTTAACCCACATTGATTACATCATTGCATTTGCTGCAAACTCGTACTTTTTTCCCATCTTCAAGGATCTTACTTTTTATCCTGACAGCCTTATTGCACTTGTTGCATATCAAGCCAACTTTAGATATGTGAATCGATCCCTCTTTCTCTACAATACCACCTTTACCTTTTTGATCAGGTCTTTTATGCTTCTTAATCAAATTAACTTTTTCTATTACGATTCTGTCTTTCTCGGGAATAATCGTCAATACTTTGCCGGTCTTGCCTTTATCTTTACCGGAAAGAACTTTAACAACATCCCCTTTTCTCAATTTGCTTAAGCTCATTTTATTCCTCTGCGAAATATTTTTACAAAACTTCCGGAGCCAGCGATATAATTTTCATGAACTGTCTTGCTCTCAATTCACGAGCAACAGGTCCAAAAATTCTCGTTCCAATAGGTTCCATCTGGTTGGTAATTAAAACCGCCGAATTGTCATCAAATTTCAAATAAGAACCGTCCGGCCTTTTTACTTCTTTGACAGTACGTACGATAACCGCTTTCATAACATCGCCTTTTTTAACCTTGGAATTCGGAATTGCTTCTTTTACCGAAACCACGATAACATCTCCCAGGCTTGCATAACGCCGTTTTGATCCGCCAAGCACTTTTATGCAAGCAACCTTTTTGGCGCCGGAATTGTCTGCAACATTTAGTACTGTCTGCATCTGAATCATAAAAAACCCCATCAAACAACTCGCCCAAGGCAAGTCAATTTTTCTATTTTGCTTTCTCCAGAATTTCGAGCATCCGCCAGCGTTTTTCTTTGCTCAATGGTCGTGTTTCAATAATCATAACCGTGTCGCCCACTTTACACTGGTTTTTTTCATCATGGGCCTTGTATTTAACATGTTTGCGAACATACTTATGGAAAACAGGATGTTTTACCAAATGTTCTGTTTTAACCACGACTGTTTTATCCATCTTACTGCTTACAACTACGCCCTTGATAGTACGTTTATTTCCTCTTTCAGCCATTTAATTGCCCTCCTCTTTTTCCTTCAAAACCGTCTTGACACGGGCAATATCTTTACGGAAGCGCCCCAGCACTGCAGTTGATTCCAACTGACCGGATGCCTGCCTTATTTTCAAGCGAAAAAGCTCTTCCTTTAATTCAGCAGTCTTTTGTTTGAGCTCGTTCACACCGAGAGCTCTGATTTCCTTAATTTTCATCAGATATCTCCCTTGATAAAAACTTAGTAGCAATGGATAATTTATGCGCCGCCAGGCGAAATGCTTCTTTGGCTACTTCTTTGGTTACACCTTCCATTTCATAGAGAACTGAACCAGGTCTGACCACGGCTACCCATCCTTCAGGAGCACCTTTCCCTTTACCCATACGGGTTTCAGCAGGCTTCTTCGTCACTGATTTATGAGGAAAAACTCTGATCCAGATTTTACCACCACGTTTGACATAACGAGTCATGGCAACACGTGCGGCTTCGATCTGTCTGGCAGTAATCCAACCGCATTCTGCTGCCTGTAAACCATATTCGCCAAAAGCTATAGAGCTTCCTCTTGTTGCCTTGCCTCCCATTCGGCCCTTCTGCAACTTTCTATATTTTACCCTTTTCGGCATTAACATAAGCTAAAACTCCCGTTCTTCCCCACTACATAATTCCTTTTTCTGCGAGCAGAAAAGATTTTACTTTTCACCTTTCGTAGCCAAAACTTCTCCATGAAAAATAAAAACCTTAACGCCTATCAATCCATAAGCAGTATGAGCTTCGGTAAATCCATAATCAATATCTGCGCGCAAAGTATGCAAGGGCACACGACCTTCCCTATACCATTCCGACCGCGACATTTCCGCACCACCTAATCTTCCTGAGCAGGCTATTTTTATTCCCTTGGCACCAAATTTTAAAGCATAACCTACGCATTTTTTCATCGCACGACGAAACGCAACCCTCTTTTCCAATTGCATGGCAACATTTTCCGCGACAAGCTGGGCATCGACTTCCGGTTTACGTACTTCCAGAATATTTATGATAATTTCAGCTTGCGAAAACTTTTCAATATCAGATTTTAATTTCTCGATTTCTGAACCTTTTTTACCGATGATAACACCGGGTCTGGCCGAATAAATATTTACCTTGGCCTTGTTAGCCGCTCTTTCAATCTCAATTTTGGAAATTCCTGCATGATACAGTTTTTTCTTGAGATACTTTCTAATCTGCAAATCCTCATGCAACATTTCGCTGTATTTCTTATTTGCAAACCATACCGATTGCCATTTTTTAATATGGCCTAATCGTAATCCTACCGGGTTAACTTTCTGACCCAATGTATCCTCCTTACCCTTCGTCCAGAATAACTGTAATATGTGAACTTTTCTTTCGAATCGGTGCCGCCTTTCCCTGCGTAGCTGCACGCCAACGTTTCAAAGCCGGTCCCTGGTCCACAAATATCTCTTTTACGTAAAGAATATTTTCATCAATGTTAGGATTCTGAGCCGCGTTGGCAACAGCTGACTTCAGAACATTGGCAATTGCACCTGCCGCGTATTTTCTTGTATAAAGAAGAATATTACGCGCTTCCTGTACTTTCTTTCCTCGTATCAGATCAGCCACAAGCCTTATTTTCTGTGGCGACATCCTTATATATTTTGCAACTGCTTTTGCTTCCATGTTTATCAACTCCAAACATATTGGCACTTAAATAATTAAGCGCGGACTTTAGTCTTCCGATCACCTGAATGCGAATAGAAAATTCTTGTCGGCGCAAACTCGCCCAATTTATGTCCCACCATATTTTCTGTCACATAGACCGGAATGAACTTTTTCCCGTTATGCACGGCAAAAGTATAACCAACCAGTTCCGGAGTTATAGTTGAACGACGCGACCAGGTCTTGATTACATTTTTGTTGCCCTCTGCTTCCATTTTTCTTATCCTGGTTAACAACCTTTCTTCAATATACGGACCTTTTTTGATCGAACGTGCCACGCTGTCTAACCCCTTCTCTTAACAATGTATTTATCAGTGTTTTTATTTTTTCGTGTTTTATGACCTTTTGTCGGAATACCCCATGGTGTACATGGATGTCGGCCACCCGACGATTTACCTTCACCACCGCCCATAGGATGATCAACAGGGTTCATTACGACACCTCGAACATGCGGCTTTTTACCTAACCAACGCTTTCTGCCGGCCTTGCCGATGCTAATATTTTCGTGCTCATTGTTTCCTACCTGTCCGATAGTTGCCATGCATTCAATAAATATTTTGCGCACTTCACCTGACGGAAGCCGAACTTGCGCATAATTTCCTTCTTTGGCCATCAATTGACCATAGGCTCCAGCAGATCTGATTAATTGTCCGCCACGACCAACCTTCAACTCCACATTATGAATTAAAGAACCCAAAGGGATGTACTTTAAAGGAACTGCGTTTCCCGGCTTAATATCCGCCTTATCGCCGCTGACTAAAATATCTCCAACATTAACCTGTGCCGGCGCTACAATATATCTTCTTTCACCATCACGGTAATTGAGCAAAGCAATTCTTGCCGATCTGTTTGGATCGTATTCAATAGCGGCAACTTTAGCCGGTATATCAGCCTTATTGCGGCAGAAATCTATCACCCGATATTTGCGTTTATGGCCACCACCAATGTGCCGTGATGTAATCCTGCCATAGCTATTGCGACCACCTGTTCTTTTCAAAGGTTTCAGCAGGCCTTTCACTGGCTCAGCAGAAGTAATCTCTGCAAAATCAGAAACACTCTGAAATCTTCTGCCCGGTGATGTTGGTTTGTATTTGATAATTCCCATTAGCTCAATCCTTACACTAGTTCTTATACGCCTTCGGCAACTTCAATGCGATTGCCGGCAGCCAGAGTTACGATCGCTTTTTTCCAGGATCTCTTTTGTCCCACGGTCCGGCCGACTCTTTTCTTTTTTCCTAAAATGTTTATAACGCGGACATCCGCAACCGTGACTTTAAATAGTTTTTCTACAGCTTTGCTGATTTCAACTTTATTTGCTTTACGATCGACTTCGAAGAAATACTTGTTCGATTCATCCCGCGCTATAGTGCTTTTTTCTGTAATCAGTATTTTTTTAATAACTTGATGTACTTCCATTATGCCAACAAAGCTCCCTCAATTTTTTTCACAGAGGGCTCAAGAAGTATCAAATGCTCATGATTAAGAATATCATAAACATTAATACCCTCCGATCTGATCATCTTAATGTTTTTTATATTTCTTGATGATTTTAGTAAAACTTCATTGTTTTCATCTATAACAAACAGCGCTTTCTTCAGGCTAAAGAGATCAGCGACACTCTTAAAAATGCGCGTACTTATTTTCTCCATGGGAAAATCTTTCAATATCAACATCTTGTTATCTTTGAATTTCATACTTAAAGCAGAAATTATAGCTTTCTTGCGCACTTTCTTTGGTATGCTATAAGAATAGTCTCTGGGATGTGGCCCGAAAACAGTTCCACCGCTTCTCCAGAGAGGAGATCGCGAGCTTCCAGCTCTTGCCCTACCCGTTCCCTTCTGTCGCCATGGTTTTTTACCTCCACCGCTGACATCACTCCTGGTTTTAGTGGAAGCAGTACCTGAGCGGCGTGATGCTAATTGCATCTTAACCACATCGTATATAATAGCCTCGTTGACTTCAGCGCCAAACACTGCGTCACTCAAATCAACCTGGGCAACTTTTTTCTTTTCAATATCAAAAACATCCGCGACTGCCATGTTCATAACTCCAGTTATAACTTAAGCACTTTTTTTCTTAGCTTTTTTAATTAACACCAGACCGTTTTTACTACCGGGAATTGATCCTCTCAATAACAGTAAATTTCTGTCGGGACGAACCTGCCATATTTGTAAATTCTGAATGGTCTTACGAACATTACCCATTTGGCCACCCATTTTAGTACCCTTGAAAACACGCGATGGATCAGCACTGGCACCAATGGAACCCGGCGCCCGGTGATGCATGGAACCATGCGTGGCCCTGCCACCGCCAAAGCCGTGTCTTTTAACAACTCCCTGAAATCCTTTTCCTTTGGATGTTCCGACAACATCGACAAAATCACCCGTCTGGAAAATATCCGCCGAAACTTCCTGACCCTCTTCATATGTCCCCGGTTCCGCCTGAAATTCTCTTAAACTACGAAAGAAACCTTTGTTAGCTTTATTAAAATGACCCTGCAATGGCTTGGTCACGTTTTTTTGTTTCATTCTGCCATAACCAAGCTGAATGGCGTCATATCCATCCTTATCTTTTGTTTTTATCTGCACAATAACAGACGGTTCCACCTCAATTGCCGTTACACCGACTGTTGATCCATCATCAGCAAAGACTTGAGTCATTCCTAATTTTTTTCCAATTATTCCCTTGCTCATCTAACTTTCCAATTTTTCAATAAATATTAATCCCATTATCTTCATTTTGAAGAATGGCAATGATTCGATACCATCTTCCCGCACTGGAAAAAGCCCCTACGCTTTTATTTCTACATCAACTCCGGCTGAGAGATCCAGTTTCATCAAAGCGTCAACAGTGGCCTGGGTAGGTCCGACTATATCTATTAATCTTTTATGAGTTCTGATTTCAAACTGTTCGCGAGATTTTTTGTCCACATGAGGGGAACGATTTACGCAATACTTATTGATTTCGGTAGGAATAGGGATGGGACCGGCGACACGCGCACCGGTCCTTTTTGCCGTTTCCACTATTTCTTCTACAGAACGATCTAAAAGTTTATAATCGTAAGCTTTGAGACGAATTCTAATTTTTTGCTCTTTCATTTATCGGATAACCTATTCCATTTTCTATTCAATAACTTTGCTCACGACTCCAGCGCCTACAGTTCTTCCACCCTCGCGAATAGCGAATCTTAACTGTTCTTCCATTGCAATAGGCGTAATTAAATCAATGGTCATCTTAACATTATCACCGGGCATAACCATTTCTACGCCTTCAGGAAGATTTGCCACACCTGTCACGTCTGTTGTACGGAAATAAAACTGTGGTCTATAACCTGTAAAAAATGGTGTATGACGACCACCTTCTTCCTTGGTCAAAACATAAACTGCAGCTTCAAACTTTGTATGAGGAGTAATAGAAGCGGGTTTAGCCACAACCTGTCCTCTTTCCACTTCCTCACGTTTAATACCACGAATTAACAAACCGACATCATCGCCTGCACGGCCTTCATCAAGAGTTTTACGGAACATTTCCACTCCCGTGACAACCGTTTTAATCGTCGGCCTGATTCCTATAATTTCAACTTCCTCACCAACCTTTACTATACCTCTGTCAATTCTCCCTGTAACAACCGTTCCGCGACCGGAAATGGTAAAAACGTCACCGACCGGCATCAGGAAAGGTTTGTCGGTATCTCGTTTTGGCTCGGGTATATAATTATCCACGGCTTCCATAAGTTCCCAAATGGATTTGACATCAGGGGAATTGGAATCATCGGATTCCAGCGCTTTGAGCGCAGAACCGCGAATGATTGGAATGTCGTCGCCGGGAAATTCATATGCTGTAAGGAGTTCTCTAAGTTCAAGTTCAACGAGATCCAAAAGTTCAGGATCGTCAACCAGATCAACTTTATTAAGATAAACGACAATATAAGGAACCTGTACCTGACGGGCAAGGAGGATGTGCTCGCGTGTCTGCGGCATAGGACCATCGGAAGCGGCAACAACAAGAATTGTTCCGTCCATATGGGCTGCACCGGAAATCATGTTTTTAATATAGTCGGCGTGGCCGGGGCAATCAACATGGGCATAATGCCTCTTGTCTGTTTCATATTCCACGTGGGAAATATTTATCGTAACGCCGCGTTCTTTTTCTTCAGGCGCATTATCAATAGAATCGAAAGGTCTGAATTCCGCAAGACCCTTCTTAGCCAGATGCTTGGTAATTGCGGCCGTCAATGTCGTCTTGCCATGATCGACGTGACCGATTGTTCCGATATTTAAATGCGGCTTAGTCCTTTCAAATTTTTTCTTTGCCATTTCCTATTTCCTCCTTAACTTTGAATGGTCGGTTTCCTTACCGAATAATTTACTTATTAAAATTTATAATGGGCAAAAGCTTTATTGGCCTCCGCCATTTTGTGCACAGCTTCTTTTTTCTTAATCGCTCCGCCCCGGTTATTGGCCGCATCTATCAACTCAGCGGCCAGTTTTTCACGCATGGTTTTTTCCGTGCGTTCCTGGGCGTTGGATATCAACCAGCGAATCGCCAGTGCAGTACGTCTGGCCGGCACAACTTCTGTCGGCACCTGATAAGTTGACCCGCCGACACGTCGTGATTTAACTTCGATCACCGGTTTTACATTATTGAGAGCCTTTTCGAAAAGCTCGACGGGTTGCTCTTTCAATCTCTTTTCGATTATGTCGAACGACCCGTAAAGAATACTTTCCGCAACGCTTTTCTTGCCTCTTTTCAATAAAGAATTAACAAATTTTGCTACCAGTTTATTATTAAACTTGGGATCGGGCAAAATGTCTCTTTTTTCAATTTCCCGTCTTCTCGGCATTTAATTATCTCCGTCTAACTTGGCTTTTTCGCGCCGTACTTTGATCTACCCTGTTTGCGATCCTGCACCCCCACGGTATCAAGAGTGCCTCTGATTACATGATATCTCACACCCGGTAAATCCTTAACCCTGCCTCCGCGCACCAAAACAACAGAATGCTCCTGAAGATTGTGCCCGATACCCGGAATGTAAGAAGTAACTTCATATCCACTGGTAAGACGAACTCTGGCTACTTTTCTTAAAGCTGAATTCGGCTTTTTAGGTGTTGTAGTATATACTCTGACACAAACGCCGCGCCGTTGAGGTGAGCCTGCAAGCGCCGGTGTATTTGTTTTCTTTTGTACCTTGATTCGGCCTTTGCGAATCAATTGACTTATCGTCGGCATTTTCCTCCTAAACTAAATCTCCTCATTACATTTTGCCAATAGCAGCAAATCAGCGGTGTCTATCAATTAAGATTATAGATGTCAAGCCTTTTCTGAATTTTATTGAATTTATTCTACCACCGCTTCAGGATTATCATTTATAACCTTAATACCCAACTTCCGGTACATCACCAAACCAGTGCCTGCCGTGATTAACCTGCCCATAATAACATTTTCTTTAAGCCCTCTTAAGTAATCGACTTTACCTGAAAGTGAGGCTTCCGTGAGCACTTTGGTAGTCTCCTGGAATGAGGCAGCAGAAATAAAACTCTGAGTACTGAGCGATGCTTTAGTAATACCGAGCAGCATCGGCTCTCCTATGGCAGGACGACCACCTTGAGCGACAACTCTTTCGTTTTCCTTCTGGAAACGGTAACGTTCAACTTTTTCATCTGCAATAAATGCTGTATCACCTGGCTCGGTTACCTTAACTCTGCGCAACATTTGACGGACAATAACTTCCATATGTTTATCGTTAATTTTAACACCCTGTAGGCGGTAAACTTCCTGCACTTCATCAACCAAATATCTTGCCAGTTCTTTTTCTCCCTTGATTGCCAAGAGGTCATGGGGATTGTTCACACCGGACATCAAAGCGTCTCCCGGCACAACGTGTTCGCCTTCCTGAACACTTATATGCTTGCCCTTGGGTATAAGGTACTCTTTTTCCTCTCCGATTTCTGGTGTAACAATTATTTTACGTTTGCCTTTGGCGTCTTTGCCATAAGAAACAACACCTTTGATTTCACTGATAACGGCAAAATCCTTAGGCTTGCGAGCTTCAAACAGTTCGGCTACACGAGGCAAACCACCTGTGATATCCTTAGTTTTTGTTGTTTCACGCGGGATCTTCGCTATAATATCCCCCGCACGAACTTGATCACCTTCAGAAACAACCAGATTAACTCCTACAGCCAGGAGATAACGGGCCTCAGAATTCGCGTCGACAAGCTTGACTGTCTTTCCTTTGCTGTCCTTGATGGAAACTCGCGGTCTTAAATCTCCACCTTTAAATTCGATAATAATTTTACGGGACAGACCGGTAACTTCATCAACCTGTTCCTGCATTGTTTTCCCTTCGATAATGTCACCATATTTAATTGTTCCATCAACTTCAGCCAGAATAGGTATAGAAAAGGGATCCCATTCGGCAATTAACTGTCCACGTTTGACAGGGCTGTTTTCACTAACCTTTAAATGGGCTCCATACGGTAAAATGTATTTGCCACGGCTGCGGTTTTGTTCATCCAAAACATGGACCTCACCATGACGTCTCATCACAACGAAATCATTTTCTCTGGTCTTCACTGTATTTAAATTAACAAACTTAATAACGCCGTCATGACGCGCTTCCAGCGTGGAATGTTCGTCAAATTTAGCCGTACCACCAATATGGAAGGTTCTCATGGTCAACTGCGTTCCCGGCTCACCAATGGATTGAGCGGCAACAATACCAACGGCTTCACCAATGTTGACCAGATGGCCGTGAGCCAGATCACGTCCGTAACACATCGCGCAAACTCCGTGTTTGGAACGACAGGTTAAAACCGATCTGATATTTACCCTTTCAATGCCGGCATTGTCTATTTTTTCAGCGAGAGTCTCGTCAATTTCCTCATTAGCCTTCACTATCACTTCACCGGTAAAAGGATCCTTGATTTCCTGCAGAGCCACTCTTCCCAAAACGCGCTCTCCGGCAGTTTCAATAATTTCACCGCCCTCCATCAGCGCGGAAACATACACGCCATCAACTGTTTCGCAATCATTCTCTGTAATAATGCAGTCTTGAGCAACATCAACCAGCCTTCTGGTAAGATAACCGGAATTGGCAGTCTTTAACGCGGTATCAGCCAGACCTTTACGGGCGCCATGTGTAGAGATAAAGTACTGAAGAACTGTTAAGCCTTCGCGGAAATTAGCTGTTATAGGTGTTTCAATAATTTCACCGGACGGTTTAGCCATCAGTCCGCGCATACCAGCCAACTGCCGGAGCTGTTGTCCTGAACCGCGAGCGCCGGAATCAGCCATCATGTAAATAGGATTAAAACTTTCAATTTTACGTTTCTTTCCATCAGCGGCAGCAACGTCTTCGGTACTGATACCTTTGAGCATTTCAGATGCTATTTTTTCTGTAGCCTGCGCCCAGATATCCACGACCTTATTGTAACGCTCGCCGTCAGTAATCAAACCGTCCATGTACTGTCTTTGTATTTTGAAAACATCTTTATCAGCCTGAAGAACAATTTTTTTCTTTTGCTCCGGAATAATCATGTTACCAACAGCAAAGGAAAGCCCGGAAATAGTGGCATATTTAAAGCCCAAATCCTTGAGTCTATCGCACAAAAGAATCGTTGTCTTATCGCCGCATAAACGATAACAATAATCAATCAGGTTGGTCAGTTCCTTTTTATTCATTAACTTATTGACCATATCGAAATCAATTTCCGGAGGAACTATTTCCGAAAGTATTATTCTTCCCGCAGTGGTTTCCTTCAGCTCTGAATTAATACGCACCTTAATGCGCGCGTGTAAATCAATCGCACCGGAATCAATGGCTGAGCGAACCTCATCCGGACCGGCAAAAATCATCCCATCGCCCTTTACTCCGGTTTTGGCTCTCGTAAGATAATAAATACCCAAAACGATATCCTGGCTGGGGATGATAATCGGACTACCGTTCGCCGGAGAAAGAATATTATTAGTAGACATCATGAGCACACGGGCTTCTGTTTGAGCTTCAATAGACAGTGGAATATGTACCGCCATTTGATCGCCGTCAAAGTCAGCATTGAACGCTGTGCAAACCAGCGGATGAAGCTGGATGGCCTTGCCTTCAATCAACACCGGCTCAAAAGCCTGCATGCCTAAACGGTGCAGCGTTGGTGCCCGATTCAGAATAACCGGATATTCGCGTACAACTTCATCGAGCGCATCCCAAACTTCTGCGGTTTCTCTTTCTACCATTTTCTTGGCACTTTTTACGGTAGTGACATAACCTTTTTCCAACAGACGATTGTAAATAAACGGTTTAAAAAGTTCGATGGCCATTTTCTTGGGCAAACCACACTGATGAAGCCTTAAATCAGGTCCAACCGTAACAACAGAACGGCCCGAATAGTCAACACGTTTACCTAACAGGTTCTGACGGAAACGACCCTGCTTACCCTTCAACATGTCCGATAAAGAACGAAGCGGTCTCTTATTGGTACCTGTGATAGCTCTGCCCCTACGACCGTTATCAAACAAAACATCCACGGCTTCCTGAAGCATACGTTTTTCATTGCGGATAATTATTTCCGGTGCGTTTAATTCCTGTAAACGCTTCAAACGATTATTCCTGTTAATAACCCGTCTATATAAATCGTTAAGGTCAGATGTGGCAAAGCGGCCGCCATCAAGAGGAACCAATGGACGTAAATCAGGCGGAATAACCGGCAGAACAGTTAATATCATCCATTCCGGTTTATTTCCGGACTTGCGTAAAGCTTCTATTACTTTTAATCTTTTAATAAGTTTCTTTTTCTTGGTATCGGAAAAAGAAGTAATGATTTCCGTGCGCAGTTCTTCATAGAGTTTATCCAAATCAATCTCTTCCAGCAGTTGTCTTATCGCTTCGGCACCAATCCCGGCAACAAAGCCATTCTGACCATATTGTTCTCTTGCTTCCTCGTATTCTTCATCTGTCAGCAACTCTTTTTTCTTCAAAGGTGTGGCTTTGGGATCGAGAACAATCCAGGATTCAAAATAAAGAACCTTTTCCAAATCTCTCAAGAGCAAATCAACAGCATTGCCGATACGGCTGGGAAGACTCTTTAAAAACCAGATATGAGCCACCGGAGTTGCCAGAGTAATGTGACCCATGCGTTCGCGGCGAACCTTGGACTGAATGACTTCCACACCGCATTTTTCACAGACCACTCCGCGATGTTTCATTCGCTTGTAACGCCCGCAAAGGCATTCGTAATCTTTTACCGGCCCGAAAATCTTTGCGCAAAAAAGTCCATCTTTTTCCGGTTTAAATGTCCGGTAATTAATTGTTTCCGGTTTCTTTACTTCACCGCGAGACCAGGAAATTATTTTATCCGGCGAAGCGATGGAAATTTTCATTGCATTGAATTTGATTTGATTTTTCGGTTTCTCAAAATAACTGAAAACGTCTTCCACTGATTTTCTCCTGTACTATTAAATAGTCATTTGAAATTAAAGTTTATTTATTCTATTAATTATAATTAACTGACTTTATAAGCTCAGTTCGTCGGTTTCTTCAACCAATTCCACGTCTAATCCAAGTCCCTGAAGTTCTTTAACAAGCACATTAAAGGATTCCGGAAGGCCTGATTCAAATGTATGCTCACCTTTTACGATAGATTCATAAATTCTTGTTCGCCCTGCTACATCATCGGATTTGACCGTGAGGAATTCCTGCAATGCATAAGCGGCACCGTAAGCTTCCATGGCCCAGACTTCCATTTCTCCAAGTCTCTGACCGCCGAATTGAGCTTTACCGCCTAACGGCTGCTGGGTTACCAAAGAATATGGACCTATAGAACGCGCATGGATTTTATTATCAACCAGGTGGTGCAATTTCATCATGTAAATAATTCCAACAGTTACTTCCTGATCAAACGGTTCGCCGTTTCTTCCGTCAAAAAGAATGGATTGGCCCGTTTCCGGCAGATTAGCTTTTCTTAACATTTCTCTTATTTGTTCTTCGGAACATCCATCGAAAACAGGACTGGCTACAAGCATCCCTTTTTTCAAACGACCCACAAATCTTCTTGTTTCTTCGCCGGAAGCCTGATCAATAAATTTGTCAAAATCCGGAGAAGAATAAACTTTTTTCAACTCATTTTTAACATTACTTAAATTAGAATTCTTCTTCCATAGTTCACTCAAGCCTTCCCCTACTGACTTCGCCGCCCACCCCAGATGAGTTTCCAGAATTTGTCCGACATTCATTCGCGAGGGAACGCCCAACGGATTCAGAACAATGTCCACCGGAGTTCCATCAGCAAAATAAGGCATATCTTCTTCCGGCAAAACACGTGACAGAACGCCTTTGTTGCCGTGACGGCCTGCCATCTTGTCGCCTACGGAAAGTTTTCTCTTAATGGCAACATAAACTTTGACCATTTTAATAACACCGGTAGGAAGCTCATCGCTGGCTTTAATCTTTTCCAGTTTTTCCGCAAAATGAGCATGGACAAAATCAATCTTTCTCTCCAGAGATGTGATCATATTATTGATTTTTTCTTCTGAACCGTCGTTTTCAGCAATAGTGATTTCTTTCCAGTTGGAGAAAGGTAAATCAGCCCAGATTTCTTTAGTGATTTTGTCGCCTTTTTTCAAAATTACTTTCTTTTTAGCATCGGTTATTTTAGTTGCCGCTGTTTTTCCGACAACAAGCTTTGTAATATCTTTCTTGATTGCTTCCGTTAGAATACGGATTTCATCATCCCTGTCTTTCGTAATTTGCTCTATAGCATCCGCTTCAATCGCTTCCGACCGCGAATCACTCTCCGCACCTTTTCTAGTAAATATTTTGGCATCGATGACTGTTCCTTCAACGCCTGGAGGTACACGCAAAGATGTGTCTCTCACATCACTGGCCTTTTCACCGAAAATCGCCCGCAGGAGTTTTTCTTCAGCTGATAATTGAGTTTCTCCTTTAGGAGTAATTTTACCGACAAGTATATCACCTGGCTTTACGGAAACACCTATACAGACGATACCGCTTTCATCCAGATTTTTCAGAACTTCTTCACCAACGTTGGGAATATCACGTGTAATTTCTTCCTTGCCCAATTTTGTATCACGGGACATGGTTTCAAATTCTTCAATATGAATCGAAGTAAAAATATCTTCTTTAACTATTCTTTCACTGACGAGAATGGAATCTTCATAGTTGTAACCGCCCCACGACATGAACGCAACCATAACATTCCGTCCAAGCGCCAACTCTCCATTATCAATTGCCGGACCATCTGCTAATATATCTTTCTTATGCAGACGATCACCCACATTGACTATAGGTTTCTGATTAAAACACGTGTCTTGATTGGAACGCTGATATTTGGCTAAATTATAAATATCAACGCCGCTGTCAATACCGTCTTCTTCAGGACGATCAGCCCTGACAATAATTCTTGATGCATCAACACTTTCCACAACGCCCGACCGTTTGGCAACAACAACAGCTCCGGAATCGCGGGCAACAACCGATTCTATACCCGTACCCACCACCGGTACTTCCGGGCTCATCAAGGGAACGGATTGCCTCTGCATATTGGATCCCATGAGTGCACGATTAGCGTCATCATGCTCAAGAAAAGGAATCAACGCTGCCGCCACACTGACCAGCTGGGTTGGTGAAACATCCATCATTTTAATTTCTTCCGGCATAACCGAAATAAAATCGCCTCCTTTTCTAACGGATATCAGCTCTTCAACAAATTTAGCATGTTTATCCACGGGGCGGTCTGCCGAAGCAACAATTTGATTTTCTTCTTCAATTGCCGTGATAAAACGAACATCATCTGATACACGACCATTTTCCACCATCCTGTATGGTGTTTCAATAAAGCCGAATTCATTAACTCTCGCATAAGTGCTGAGAGATACAATCAACCCTATATTCGGTCCTTCCGGCGTTTCTATCGGGCAAATACGTCCGTAATGAGTTGGATGCACGTCACGAACTTCAAATCCAGCCCGCTCCCTGGTCAAGCCACCTGGACCTAGTGCGGATAGTCTTCTCTTGTGCGTAATCTCGGAAAGAGGATTCGTCTGATCCATGAACTGAGAAAGTTGGCTGGAATTGAAAAACTCATTGACCACGGCCGAAACAGGCTTAGCATTTATAAGGTCATGCGGCATCATTGTCTCGATATCCTGCAAACTCATTTTTTCTTTGATTGCCCGCTCCATACGCACCAAACCAATACGGTACTGGTTTTCAATAAGTTCACCAACAGACCGCACCCGGCGGTTACCTAAATGGTCAATATCGTCAACACTGCACTCCGCAACAGCATTTTTTAAATCAATTAAATATTTAACTGCGGACAAAATATCCTCATTGCGTAATGTCGTAATATTCGTCTGCACATTCATACGTAATTTGTAATTCATCTTGGCACGACCGACGTTGGACAAGTCATAAGTTTCAGTTTCAAAGAAAAGGCTTTGGAAAAATTTTTCGGCCGTTTCCGGAGTCGGAGGATTACTGGGACGCAATCGACGATATATTTCCATTATTGCGTCTTCAGTGCTGTCAATGCGATCCATCAATAAAGTATCCCTGATGGACGCATTATCTATATCTTCATCAAGATGGATAAGACTTAATTCTTTAATTCCCTTCTCACGGGCTATTTCCACCCAGTTTAAGGGCAATTCTTCATTGCATCGGAAAACAATCTCCCCTGTTTTCGGATCACGAATGTCTGAAGAAGGAATCTTGCCGATAAGCTCTGACTCACTGACTGCAACACGTTTAATACCCGCATCCATTATTCTTTTTAAAAGGGGTTTATTTAATTTACGACCCTTCTTGACGATTATCTCGGCACTCTTAGGATCTTTGATGTCTTCAGGCGCTTTCTGGCCAACAAGAGAATTATCAACAGCGAAATGAATCTTTTTATCTTCAACGACAACTTTATCAATGCTGTAAAAATAATTTAAAATAAATTCCGCAGAATTGCCCAGCGCCTTCAATAATATGGTGACAGGCATTTTTCTGCGGCGGTCGATTCTGACATAAAGAATGTCCTTAGAATCAAACTCCAAATCCAGCCAGGAACCTCTGATGGGAATAACTCGCGCCGAATAAATTAACTTGCCACTGGCGACGGTTTTGCCCTTATCATGATCAAAAAAGATGCCGGGTGAACGGTGAAGCTGACTAACTATAACCCTTTCTGTTCCATTAATGATAAAAGTGCCATTTTCAGTCATCAGCGGAATTTCGCCAAAGTATATTTCCTGTTCTTTAATGTCGCGTATCTGCTTCGTCTCTAACGTTTCCTTGCCGCTTTTTCCCTCAGCAGGACGATCGACATCAAAAACAACCAGCCTGACCACAATCTTTAAAGGAGCGGCATAGGTCATGCCTTTCTGGATACATTCCTTTACATCGTACCGGACATCACCGATTCTATAACTGACAAATTCCAGAGAACATTTCCCACTAAAATCCGAAAAGGGAAAAACACTCTTAAACGCGCCCTGCAAACCAAAGTTACCTCTTTTTGCCGGCGCCATATCCTTCTGAAGGAATTTTTCATAAGATTGTGTCTGGATTTCGATTAAATTAGGTATATCCAGTATCTTCCTTACCTGACCAAAATATTTTCTAAAGTCACCCATAGCATCCTTAATTAAAATAATTTATTAGAGATTATGTTACTTAATCTCGACAGTCCCGCCGACTTCTTCAATCTTCTTTTTAATATCTGCGGCTTCGTCCTTGGAAACGCCTTCTTTAATTGGCTTGGGCACACCTTCCACCAGATCTTTCGCTTCTTTCAATCCCAAGTTGGTGATAGCGCGAACAACTTTGATTACCTGAATTTTTTCCGCACCGAAACCTGTCAATACCACATCAAACTCGGTTTTTTCTTCAGCCGGAGCAGCAGCTCCGGCAGCACCGGGAACGGCAACAGCAGCCATCATGGGGGCAGCAGCGGAAACACCGAATTTTTCTTCCAATTCTTTCACCAGAGCAGAAAGCTCCAATACTGTCATTCCTTCAATAAATTTGACTACATCGTCCTTAGTAATTTCTGACATTTTTTCTATTCCTCTCTGTATGTTTTAATTAATTTAAAGTTTTTTTCTTATCACAATAGGCATTGAGCACTTGCACAAAGCTTCTCGGAACGCCACTTAAAACGGTCACGAACGATGTCGGTACCGCTGCCATTACCGAAACCAATTTACCCAAGAGAACCTCTTTACCGGGTAATTCCGCCAAAACAGTAAGATCGCTCTTAGTTAAAGACTTACTATCCAGCAGCCCAACTTTGATTTCCAATTCTGGATTTCTCTTCGCAAAATCAATCAGAATTTTAGTCGGTCCCACCGGGTCTTTATAGCCCAAAACAACTGCAACAGGCCATTTGAAATGATCGTCAAGTATACTGAAATCGGTTTCTTTTGAAGCAATCCTCAAAAGAGTGTTTTTCACAACCTTCCATTCAGCATCGGACTTGCGCAACGCATTTCTTAGAGCTTCCATTTTCTCGACATTCATTCCGCTAAAGCTGGTCAGAACGCCTAATTTGGCTTCTTTGAGTTTCTTATGTAATTCAGATACAATTTGCTCTTTCGTTCCCCGATCCAATCTATCCGCCTCCTTTCAAAATTATTTTATTTTCTTGAGGCCGGAGAATCTAGCCACATACAGAACAAAAAAACGGTAACCTTACCCAAATTCCGATTCCCGTTTTCCAAAAATTGTTTACCTTGAAAAATAAAGCAACTATTTTCATCATACGAGTCTCGGCAGGCCTTTTTTCGTTTAAACTTCTGTACCTGCTGTCTTCGACCTTAATTATTATAACTAACTTAATTTTTCTCCATTAAACTGCAGCTTTTATATCGAGAGGATCAATTTTCACGCCTACACCCATTGTACTGGAAATAGAAATGCTTTTAATATAAGTTCCTTTGCTTGACGCCGGTTTCAATTTAATAATGGTTTCCAGCAAAGCGCTGACATTTTCTCTTAATTTTTCGGCACCAAAAGATACTTTCCCAACGGGAGAGTGAACTATTCCCGCTTTTTCCACGCGGAATTCCACCTTCCCGGCCTTCAATTCCTTCACCGCGTTAGCCACTTCAAAAGTCACGGTTCCCACCTTCGGATTTGGCATTAACCCGCGCGGACCTAAAAGTTTACCGATCTTTCCCACGGAACCCATCATATCCGGAGTAGCGATAACACGATCAAACTCCATCCAGCCGCCTTTAATCTTTTCAATAATATCATCATTACCGACTAAATCCGCACCGGCTTCCAGAGCTTCTTTCTCCTTTTCTCCTTTGGCAAAGACCAAAACTCTTACTGTTTTTCCCAAGCCATTTGGCAGAACCACACTTCCCCGCACCATCTGATCGGCATGAGCAGGATTAACGCCTAAACGAACGGCGGCATCCACAGTCTCATCAAATTTGGTGCCAGCCGTTGATACAACTATTTCTGTAGCCTCTTGAAGCGAATATCGTTTGCCCGGTTCAACTTTCGCTTTCGCTGCCAATATACGTTTGCCTCTTTTTAACATAATAAAACCTCGTATTTATTAACCTGTAATTTCAATTCCCATAGACCTTGCGGTTCCGGAAATTGTCTTTATAGCACCATCAATATCCACAGCATTCAAATCTTTAAACTTCAATTCGGCAATTTCTTTCACTTGTCCAGCCGTAACTGAGCCAACTTTTTCTCTCTTCGGATCACTGGCTCCCTTAGCAATTTTTGCTGCTTGCTTAAGCAACACGGATACCGGAGGTGTCTTTGTTATAAATGTAAAAGACCTGTCTGCATAAACGGTAATTACCACAGGAATAATCATTCCTTCCTGACTTTGCGTCATAGCATTATAAGCTTTGCAAAATTCCATAATATTGACGCCATGCTGTCCCAATGCCGGACCGATGGGAGGTGAAGGAGTTGCTTTACCCGCCTTTATTTGCAACTTTATGTTTGCAATAATTTTTTTTGCCATTTTAAATCACCCTGATTTGAATATTTTTGATACTTCTTTTTCTTTTTATTTGTTTGTTTTATCCTTGAGTTACCTGAATGAAATCCAATTCTACCGGCGTAGGCCGGCCAAAAATGCTCACGATAACCCTTAGCTTACTTTTTTCAGGTTTCAATTCATCAATAACCCCATCAAAATTGGTAAAAGGACCATCAATGATCTTCACATGATCACCAATATCGAATTTGAATTTGGGCTTGGGTTTCAAAGTTCCTTCATCAATTCTGAATTTTAAATTTTCTACATCCTTATCCGGTATAGGCGAAGGCTTATCTTTAGTACCAATGAAACCGGTAACTTTAGGAGTATCCTTAACAATATGCCAGGTATCATCCGTCATTTCCATGCGGACAAGAATATATCCCGGGAAAAACTTTCGCTTGGAATTTTTCTTCTCGCCTGAAATCAACTCTACGACATCTTCTTCAGGAATAAGAATATCGGAGAAAAAAGCCTGAGTGCCCGTCTTTTCGATTCTTTCTTGAAGACTCATCTTTACTTTGTTCTCATACCCGGAATAGGTATGAACAACATACCATTTAAAAGCCATTTTTTAACCCAATATAAATTTAACTGTTTTAGCTAGTGCAAAATCAATTATTCCCAAAACTACAGCAACTATGAAAACTAAAATTATTACGACTGCGGTAGATGCCAGTGCCTGCTTAGGGGTCGGCCAGGTAACTTTCTTCAGCTCTGCTTTAGCTTCTTTCACAAATTGGACTATTTTTTGAGTTATTTCTTTTACTTTTTCCATAATTTAAAATTCCCAGTACCGGGGAAAATGGCAGGCCAGGAGGGACTTGAACCCCCAGCATCCGGATTTGGAGTCCGGCGCTCTATCCATTAGAGCTACTGGCCTATACCAACACAGACTATTTGGTCTCCCTATGTAATTTATGACCCCGGCAAAACTTGCAGTATTTCTTCATTTCCAGACGATTTTGCATAGTCCGCTTGTTTTTTGTCGTTGTATAATTCCTTTGCTTGCATTCCGTACAAGCTAAAATAATATTATTTCGCATAACACTCCTTAACTGGAGCCCACGACCAGGATTGAACTGGTGACCTCATCCTTACCAAGGATGTGCTCTACCAACTGAGCTACGTGGGCAAAATTTTTTATTATTTTTGCCCCTATTTTTCTGGAGCGGGAAACGGGATTCGAACCCGCGACCCTCAGCTTGGAAGGCTGACGCTCTAGCCACTGAGCTACTCCCGCCTGTTTCAATCTTAAATAATCCCTGGTGGTGGGGGGAGGATTTGAACCTCCGTAGGCTACGCCGGCAGATTTACAGTCTGCTCCCTTTGGCCGCTCGGGAACCCCACCAACTCATATTGTTTAACTGGAGCTGGTGATGGGACTTGAACCCGCAACCTGCTGATTACAAATCAGCTGCTCTGCCGATTGAGCTACACCAGCAAACCTTGTTATAATTTCCTTTAATATCAAATATTTATATTAACTAAGCACAAAAAAACACAACTACGCCCCTAAGCGAATCGCTGAATCTAATTTTTATAGATGTTTTTGTCAAGTAAATTTTTAAAAAATCTTATAGATATATTAGGAATTCTATCCAAACGCATTTTACGGAAAATATTTTTCTTTATTTAATAATCAATGATGAGAAAACTCTCCCCAAAATATTATTATAAAATATTCCTTCCTCCTACCATGAATTCGTATATAGAATGATGTATAATTAATTTGTAATATTAATTAGGAAGGCAGGAGGACTCATTTCTTCCTGGGCATTATAGCCCTTATTTCAGTATGTCCCAAGCCTCTGTGAACCATAATAGGTTGGTTGGATCGTAGAATCCTTGTAACGCTGGAGGATTGGTCTGGAGGCTGCGGCACCTGCTTTTCATTTACTTCTTATCGGGAGGTGATGTGATGTCAGGATTAAAAGGCAACTTTGATTGTATTGTCGGGATAGATATTTCCAAAGAAAAGTTTGACGCCTGTGGGATAACAGGTGAAGAGGCCAAGCTTTTTCAGATTTCAGCGACCATGGATCGGAAGGGTTTTGAGAAACTGAAACGACATTTTGGCACTGTTTCCTTTTCCTCCGTTTTGATCGGGATGGAGTCTACGGCATCCTATCATGTTAATCTCTTCTCATATCTTGTTGCTGAGGGTTACAAGGTCATTCTCATCAATCCTTTGCTGATTTCCAATTACGTGAAGATGCAGCTCAGGAAGACCAAAACGGACAAGAAGGATGCTGTTGTCATTGCCCGGTTTCTTCTGGCGAATGGAGATACCCTAATACAACGGGCTACTCCGGCTTTGATTTCGGATCTTCGGGATCTTTCCCGCCAGCGGGAGAGTTTGGTTGACGAGATGACATCTTTAAAAATCGAGATCAAGCAGCTTCTGAATATCACCTTTCCGGAACTGGAGCACAGGGTTGGTATATTTACGAAGTCTATTCTCAAGCTTTTGCAGCAATATCCTTCCGCAAATGCTCTTAGAGATGCGGACATTGGTCAATTGTCTCAGATGTTGATTGCGGATTCCTATGGTCATAAAAGAGAGGCGTTTGCTAAGACACTGATCAAGGTGGCCCGTTCTTCGGTAGGCACCAACAGTCCCGCCAAAGAAATGATTATAAAACAGAAAATAGGTCTGCTCCTTCACCTTGAAGAAGCTCTTCAGGAGATTACAGACATGCTGATTGAGATGGCACGGAAACTAATGGAAGAAGATATAAACATTATGACTTCCATAAAAGGTATCGGAGACAAAACTGCCGCCAATTTTCTTGTTGAGATGGGTGGCGACATCAATAATTTTGAATGTTCCGGCAAAATCATTGCCATGGCGGGATTAGATCCTGCTGTTTACCAATCCGGCCAACATGAAGGCAGGGGGAGGATAACGAAACGTGGTAACCGTCACCTGCGGAGGATCATCTGGATGATGACAACAAGCGTGATTCAATACACTGATATTTTTCATGCTTACTATCTCAAACGAAGAAAGGAGGGATTACCTTACAAGAAGGCTGTATTAGCTACTGCTCATAAGTTGATACGTGTTATCTATGCTATGCTGACACAACGAACAACTTTTTGTCCCCAGGTGAATTCATGATAGTTGACTGGTATCACACAGTTCGACTGCACAAATTAATCTGGTAATAAATCTAGAAATATAATACGCTTAGACTAATTTCCACCTATTTTAACATCAACAAGATAGACGCCTTTATTCATTACTGCAAGGTAATGGAATCTGTCCGATGAATCAAAAACAATCCTGCCCATTGCGGAAATTATAATGTTATCGTAGAATTTTTCCTCTTTTGCGCCAACGACAACGAATTGTTTATTATCTGACTGAGCCACATAAGCCAAATACTTACTGTCCGGACTGAAAATAAGAGACTTATTCCCTATATCATCAAACTTTTTTTCCTCTTTTCCATTTAAGACCACGAAACGTTTATTGCCCGATTGAGCACCATAAGCCACATTTTTGCTGTCCTGACTGAAAACAATAGATCCATTACCAATGGCATCAAACTGCTTGCCCTCTTTTCCGTCAATAACAACCGAATACTTTTTTTCTTTTTGAGCTACATAGGCAACGCGCCTGCTGTCAGGGCTGAATACAATAGTTGTCCCAACACCATCATGATACTCCTCCTCTTTTCCATCAATAACAGCAAAACGTTTATTCCCTGATTGGGCTGCATATATTATTCGTTTACTGTCCGGACTAAAAACTAAAGTATTTCCGATGGCATCATAATGTTTCCCCTCTTGTCCATCGATTACCAGAAAACGCTTGTTCCCGTTTTGAGCTACAAAAGCTATTCGTTTACTGTCCGGACTGAAAATTATAGTATTCCCGACAGCGTCGTAATACTTCCCCTCCTTTCCGTCAACTACCAGAAAACGTTTGTTTCCTAATTGTGCCCAATATGCCGCATGCTTACTATCCGGACTAAAAACTATAATGGAACTTATAGACTCATATTTCTTTCCTTCTACACCGTCTACAACAACAAAATAATTATTATCTGACTTAACACCATACGCTATGCGTTTACTGTCCGGACTGAAAAAAAGAGCTGTTCCGATTCCATCGTATTTTTTACCTTCAATTCCATCAATAACTACAAACCCTTTATCACCCATCCTGGCGTTGTAAAACAAACGCTGACCATCCGGACTAAAAGTTATTGATCCAATAGATTCATATTTTCGCCCTTCTATACCATCTGCAACAACAAAAAACTTATTATCCTTTTGTGCTCCATAAGCAAAATGTTTACTGTCCGGGCTGAAAAGAAGAGCACCAACTATGGCATCATAGTCTTTTCCTTTTTCCCCATCTACTACTATAAATCTCTTCTTTTCATTCTCAGCCATATACGCAAAACGCTTATTGTCCGGACTGGCCAATAAAAACAATGGAGAGAACTTAATATCAACTATAAGCTTCTCAGAGCTCTTCCTGTCAGCATTTCTTTCTTCGGCGAAAGAGACCCCTGCGATAAAAACAAAGGAAACCGCTATAAATGTGCATATAAGTTTCTTAAACATCAGAACAACATCCTCCTGAAATTTATAGGGAACAAGTATTTATCTAAAAGTTAAATATAACGTAGTGAGGCTACACATTCAAGTCAATAATGACTAATTTCTGACAAACAAATAATGGCTGGAATGAATATTACTTTTTTTACTGTTCATTAGCTTTCAACAGTAAGTTATAATTTTACCTCATATAACTCTTATAACTGTTTTTCTATTTTTTCTAATCAAAAAAATATTTTGACAATAATTATCTTTTGCACTAAAGTAGAACTCAATTCTTTTATTGAAGACTATGAAAATGATGTGGAACAAGGATAAAAATCAGGGTTTTGCAATCAGTATTCTACCTCTGCTCCTGAGGCTCGCCCTGTTGCGCCTTTTACTTAAGGCCATTTGCCCATCGTTTTTAGGTCGTCATTAGAACTACAACAACTGATTACCTAAAAGGCCGTGGGCGATAAACTCACGGCCTTTTTTATTATTAGATTTTAACAAACCTTTAACAAGGAGCCATTTATATGAAGAAAGATAAAAACCGCGTTTATATTTTCGATACAACCTTGAGGGACGGTGAACAATCTCCCGGCAACAGTATGAACACTGAAGAAAAATTAATTCTCGCCCGGCAGTTGGAAAGGTTGGGGGTTGATATAATCGAAGCGGGATTCCCCATTGCTTCCGAGGGAGATTTCGACGCGGTAAAGCAGATAGCCAAAGAAATAAAAAAACCCCAGGTAGCAGGACTTGCACGCGCCAACAAGACCGATATTGATCGTGCCTGGCAGGCAATAAAAGGCGCAGCTCATCCACGTATTCATACTTTTATTTCATCTTCTGACATTCATTTGAAATATCAGTTAAAGAAGAGTCGTGAGCAGGTGCTCAAAGAAGCTGTAGCCGCCGTTAAACTTGCGCGTTCTTATACGGAAAACGTAGAATTCTCACCAATGGACGCCACACGCTCGGATAAAGATTATCTTGTGGAAATGGTCTCCGCTGTTATTGACGCTGGAGCAACAACGGTTAATATTCCGGATACAGTGGGCTATACCATTCCCGAAGAGTTCGGCAATTTGATTGCTTATCTTTTCGCTAAGGTTAAAAACATGGGCGATACGATCATCGCCACCCATTGTCATAATGATTTAGGTTTGGCTGTATCCAATGCCCTGGCCGGAATAAGAAATGGAGCGCGCCAGGTAGAATGTACAATTAACGGTATAGGTGAACGGGCGGGTAATACCGCAATGGAAGAAGTTGTAATGGCGCTGCAAACTCGTAAAGATCTTTACGGACTTTACACAAAAATCAACACGGATCAGATTTATAAAACATCGCGTCTATTGACACAGATCACAGGCATACCTGTACAACCGAACAAGGCAATTGTAGGCGCCAATGCTTTTGCTCATGAATCAGGAATCCATCAGGACGGATTGATTAAAGAAAAAATAACTTATGAGATTATGACACCGCAGTCTGTCGGTATCAGCGACACGCATATTGTTTTGGGTAAGCATTCGGGACGTAATGCCATTTCACATCACTTAAAGAAAATGGGGTATGTCCTGGACGATGAACAGCTCAACAAAGTCACTGCGCGGGTCAAGGAACTTGCGGATGTAAAAAAAGACATCTATGATGAAGACCTGGAGGTAATTCTTTCCGAAGAGATTTACCGGGGTGAAGATAAATATCATCTGGTTTATTTAAACGTTGTCAGTGGCAATGTGGCCATCCCCACGGCAACGATGGAGATGCAGGTCGGAAAGGATGTCGTACGGGAAGCGGGATTCGGCAATGGCCCGGTGGACGCGACTTTCGCGGCCATTCGCAATATTACAAAGACCAATTATCCGCTTATGAAATACGTCGTCAACGCAATAACCGGCGGATCGGACGCACAGGGTGAAGTTACCGTTCAACTGAAATATAACAGTCATTCTGTTGTAGGGCGAGGCGCCCATCCCGACGTTATTGTAGCTTCCGCCAAGGCCTACATCAACGCTCTGAATCGTCTGGAATTTTTAAAGAGCAATAGTAAAAAGGTTAAAATTGTTGAATGAACTCTTGAAATAAGCTAGAGACCCGTTTGATACATAAATAAATCATCATATACTTAGAAGTTGATTAAGTTGGTATAACTTTTCGCAAGGAGAATAAATCGTGGGCAATACTATTACTGAAAAAATTTTAATGGCTCATACGAATTTGAAAAATATTTCTACCGGTCAGTTGATTAATGCCAAGGTGGACATAGCGTTGGGAAATGATGTTACCGCACCCATAGCAATCAAAGAATTTTACAAAGCGGGCGGCAAAAAAGTATTTAACAAAAACAAAATAGCCTTGGTACTTGATCATTTCACACCGAATAAAGACATTAATTCCGCCCAGCAATGCAAGACCGTACGGGAATTTGCACAGAAACATAAGATAACTCATTTCTTTGAAGGCGGATCTGTGGGAATTGAACACGCGTTGCTTCCGGAACAGGGTATCGTTGGACCGGGAGATCTGGTTATCGGCGCGGACAGCCACACATGCACTTACGGCGCGTTGGGTGCTTTCGCTACCGGAGTAGGCAGCACCGATCTGGCAGCGGCCATGTTCACCGGCGAGCTTTGGTTTAAAGTTCCTTCATCAATCAAATTCGTCATCTACGGAAAACTGCAAAAATGGGTTTCCGGCAAAGATTTGATTTTGAATATAATCGGCCGAATTGGCGTTGACGGATCTCTGTATCAGGCAATGGAATTTACGGGTGAAACCATCAGCAGACTGCCGATGGCCGACAGATTTGCAATGGCCAATATGGCTATTGAAGCAGGGGCGAAAAATGGAATTTTTGCTCCTGATAAAATTACATCGGAATACATAAAGAAGAGAACCAAGCGGGATTATAAATTTTATTATTCCGATAATGATGCTGTTTATTCCGATACGATTGAAATAAACGCAACAAAAATCGAACCGCAGGTAGCGTTTCCCCATCTTCCCTCCAATGTAAAAGGAGTAAGTAAAGCGGGAAGAGTGAAAATTGACCAGTCACTCATCGGCTCCTGCACCAACGGCCGGATTGAAGATTTAAGAATCGCTGCAAAAATTTTTAAATCCCGAAAAACATCATCAAATGTAAGATTAATTATAGTTCCGGCAACTCCGGAAATTTACAGACAGGCACTCAAGGAAGGTTTGATTGATACTTTCATGAAAGCCAATGCCATAATAAGTCCGCCTTCCTGCGGCGCTTGTCTGGGCGGACATCTGGGAATTTTGGCGGAAGGCGAAAGAGCTGTCGCTACTACAAACCGCAATTTTGTCGGCCGGATGGGACATGTCAAGAGTGAGGTTTATCTCGCCAGTCCCGCAGTAGCAGCGGCTTCAGCTGTGTTAGGGAGAATTGCCTCCCCTGAAGAACTTTAAAAAAGGTACAAATCCCGCGAAGTTTCGCACAAGGGATAGTTCCCAATACCGATTTGTCGGGATTGGAGTTTCACTAAAAGGATTTTTTACTATGATATTCAAAGGGAGAGTTTGGAAATTCGGAGATAATATAGATACTGACGCGATTATTCCGGCGAGATACTTAACGACATCTGATCCTAAAGAGCTTGCTGCCCATTGCATGGAGGATGCCGATCCCGATTTCGTGACAAAGATGAAACCCGGTGACATCATTCTGGGGGGAGAAAATTTCGGCTGCGGCTCTTCGCGTGAACACGCCCCCATATCGATAAAAGCAGCCGGCATTTCATGCGTCATTGCGAAAAGCTTCGCCCGTATTTTTTATCGCAATTCTTTTAATATGGGTCTGCCGATCTTTGAATCCAGAGAACTGGTAGACGCAATTAACGAAGGTGAAGAACTATCGCTTGACAGTGTCAATGGAACGATAAATATAACCGGCACTGACAATATTTTCAAGATCAATGCTATTCCGCCTTTCATGGAAGAGCTTATCGCCGATGGCGGTCTGATGAAACATATCGCCAAAAAAAGAGAGCAAAATGAAAAATAATAATTTTAAAATTGCTGTCTTTGGCGGTGACGGCATAGGGCCTGAAATAATGAAAGAGGCCTTAAAAATATTAAAGATCATATCCGACAAGAAAAAATTTAATTTTCAACTTAACGAAGGTCTGGTCGGCGGCATCGCCTACGATAATTTCGGAACTCCGCTGCCCGATTCAAGCCTGAAACTTGCTTTGCAAAGCGACGCGGTTTTATTGGGCGCTGTAGGCGGACCACAATGGGAATCTCTGGATTACAGTATCAGACCGGAAAGAGCGTTGCTCGGTTTACGGGGCAGTCTCGGTATTTACGCCAATCTTCGACCTATTATCGCTTTCGATGAGCTTCTGGATGCTTCACCTCTTAAAAAGAATATCATTCAGGGAATTGATATTATGATTGTCCGTGAATTGACCGGTGATGTTTATTTCGGCAAACCGCGCGGCGTAAAAAAAGGCAGAAACGGAAAACGCAAGGGTGTTAACACAATGGTTTACACGGAGGATGAAATCCGCCGGATTGCCATTCGCGCCTTTGAAATCGCGCGGACACGAAAGAAAAATCTTCTTTCGGTAGACAAAGCGAATATACTTGAATGCATGGAGTTCTGGCGCGAAGTTGTAACAGAAGTCGGCCGAAATTATCCTGATGTTAACCTGAAGCACATGTATGTCGATAATTGCGCACTCCAGCTTATACGAAATCCGGCTCAGTTTGATGTAATCGTTACTACTAATTTGTTCGGGGATATATTAAGCGATGAAGCCGCCATGCTGACCGGTTCCATCGGCATGCTTCCTTCCGCGAGTCTGGGCAAAAAGACAGCTTTATATGAACCCATTCACGGTTCCGCCCCCGATATTGCCGGGAAAAACATCGCCAACCCGCTGGCCACTATTTTATCAGTGGCGTTGATGCTTCGTTATTCATTAGCCATGCCTCAAGAAGCCAATTTGATTGAAAGCGCAGTTACCGAAACGTTAAAAGAAGGATTTCGCACACAGGATATTCATCAGACAGCTAAAAAGCTTGTGGGGACTGAAGAAATGGGCGATAATGTTGCAAGAAATCTACGCATACTTTTGAATTAACGAAGGCCTTTGGAGACTGGCAGAATACCATTCTCATAAGGATGTAAAATGGATTCCGTTATTTTTCTGGACAAGATATCAATTGATCCTCCCCGTGAAAAAATATACCAGCGTCTCGGTTATAAAAAAAAGACAACCGCAATATCAACAAAGCAGCTAAAGGAAACTGAACTTTTTATAAATGAAGCTGCTGCTTTTATTTCTCTTAAGGGGATGTTTTTACGTCTTAAAATTAATCATAACGATGATGAAAAAATAATTTTGTCCGGAGACTTAATTTTCCAAAGCAAGAAATTGTCCGTTTTTTTGCGTAACTGTAAAGAAGCTGTGCTTATGGGAGTAACAGCGGGTGATGCGATCATGGATGCGATAAAGAAACAGACCCTTCAGAATGATTTAGCTGCCGCCGTTGTTTATGATGCCACAGCCAGTGAAATGACGGACGCCGCGCTCGACTGGATGATGAATTACATCAACAGGATTCTACGCCGTGAAGCGAAATATCTTTTGCCGCGGCGTTTTTCCGCCGGATACGCAGACTTCGATCTGGAAAATCAAAAAATAATATACGAGCAGTTGCAAATGAAAAAAATCGGCGTAACAATTACTCCCAGCTTCATTCTTATCCCGGAAAAATCAGTCACCGCCATCAGTGGTATTTGCGGATAACAATACAAAAACTTCCGGCCTCTCCTTAAACCACATGTTGTCCGTATTTCTCTTACATCAAAGATTAAAACCCTTATAGTTTAAGCAATCATAAGCAATGCCTTACCAAAGAAGAGCTTCATAAGCGTTGATATTGGTATAATATTTCCATCCAGAATTTTACATTCTTTCGAATATCATCTGGCCAATCGGAGTGAATTATTTTTTCTTGACAATACGAATAATCTATTTTAATAGAACGAACATTCGTTTTAAATAAAAAAAGTGGAGCTTCGATCGCGTCAACAAGATGTTGCACAACAAAAATAATTATCCGGAGATGGTAAACTATGCCGAAAATAGTTGATCATGACAAATGCAAAGAAGAATTGCTGACAAGGTGCTTTGAACTTTTTAGCCGCAAGGGCTATGACAATGTCACGATAAAAGAAATCATCAAAGAACTAAATATTTCCACAGGTATGCTCTATCATTATTTCCCATCAAAAAAAATTCTGTTTGAATCTCTGTTCAAATATAAGCGCGTAAATGACATAGAAGAATTGTCACAAGAAATTGGTAACGCGGACAAAAATAAAATTATCGAAATGTACATGAATCGCTGGATTGAGAATAAAAAAACTTATCAGGACCTTGAGATGCTTGCTATAGATTTCTTCAGGAGCAACAAATGTGAACCCAACCAGGACGTTTTCATCCAGTTTTCCAACTTCTATAGCAGTACCATAAGCTCCAACTTTGGGATCTCTCCCCAAACAGGACAATTTATTCTAATTTATCTTTTAGGACTTTATTATCACACTTCACTGGCACCTGGTCCGGTGATTTTCGAAGAACAACTGGCGCTGCTTAAAAAATTTGTTATTGATCGCAGCACGAAACCTCAAAAAGGGACACGAAAAAGACGCAGTACCGTTTAGCATTTTAAAAAAAGATTTTATGTTTCAGTAATTTCTGTGCTTCAAAATTCCACAACTGAAAGGAGATTTCTAAATTGAACATTACTAAAATCATTAAACCACTGACAAAAGGATACCTGCCACCATTGGGGGAATTCCCCGAATTCCTTTTAGATTTTGCCGCTAATGTTTCTAAATTTCGTGGCCGCTTTCAAAAACTGACTTCCGTAGAACGCGTACTAACGACAATGCGTCATAAAGAACCCGATCGGGTTCCTGTCGCCACAATAGTCTGCGCCGGTGGAAGACAGATATCCGGAATCTCCTTTCCCGAATATTCTTTAAATGCTGAAAAAGCAGCACAAGCATTCGTGGATGGTCTCGATTTCGCCGGAGGAGATGTTGTCGTCCTTCTGTTGGATCTTTCTGTTGAAGCTTCAGATCTTGGACAAAAAATGGAATATCCGGAAAATTCAACTCCAAGACCAGACTTCAATAATCATATAATTAGGGATGTATCCGACTATGAACGCATTAAGGTCGTAGATATAAAAGATGCTCCCCGCATGAGTGAATATGTTCGTTTGTGTCACAAGGTGGTCCAAAAAATTGGTTTTCGAAGCATCGTATCAGGTTTTATTTTTGGACCATTGGGTGTTTTAGCCATGATACGTGGAGCCGAAAACATGTTCAAAGATTGTGTATTGCATCCGACGCAGGTCAAAAAAGCCTGTGAGTCCATTACAGAAGTATTAATCAATTTTGCCGACGCTCAATGCAAAACCGGCGTGTCGGCAATCGCCATTGATACACTCTTTGCATCAAGAAATGGGTTGTCGAAAAAATTATGGGAAGAAATTGAAGGTCCATTCAGTCGCGAAATCTCCAGAAAAATTAAAGAACACGGCTTGCTTGTCGGAATTCATAATTGCGGTCACGACATTTATTTTGACGCTCAGATTAAATTTATGGAACCGGAATTTATCAGCTTTGCTCATCTTCCCGATGATTGTCATACCCGCAAGGAAATGAAACACAGGTATGGAGATCAGATAACTCTTGTAGGATATGTGCCCACACCTCTTCTTGTTCATGGCACTCCGAAACAGGTAATGGAAGAATGTTGGCGGCAGATTGATGATCTTGCACCGGGCGGAGGATATATCCTTGCACCTGGCTGCGAGTACCCTCCAAACATCCCCTTAACCAATGCAATTGCTCTGGTGAACGCAGCCGAAAAATATGGCAAAAACAGATAACACTCATTGATTTAAAAAAACGCATTAATCTGGGAGGATAGCATGAATACTGAAAACAATATTTTACAAAAACTGGAGGAAAGCGTTTCCTCAAAGGATATAGAAAGTGTCAGCAGAGCAGCAAGTCTGATTGATATGCAAAGCTGCTCGCCGACTGAAATTATAAACGCGCTTTCACGGGGCATCGAAAAAGCCCGTGAATATTTTAAAAACGGAATCTTTTCAATTCCTGATTTGCTGGTTGCCATTGACGCTTATCGCCGAGGTGTTAATTATTTAAAAGAAATTTCGCCCAATCCTATTAGCCGGAAAGAAGAAGATGAGAAACCCAGGGTTGTTATCGGTGTAGTAGAAGGCGATGTTCATGATATGGGGAAAAATATCGTTGCGGCAGTTTTAGAAGCTTGCGGTTATCAGGTATATGATTTAGGTCGCAACGTTGCCAACGCTTCCTTTCTTGAAGCAATAAGAACAACAAACGCTGACATCCTCGCATTATCAGCTATGATGTCAACACCACTAGCCAATATGAGGATGCTAATTGAAATGGCAAAAACAATGTATCCCCGCACAGCCATCATCGTAGGCGGAGCTCCGTTTGATGCCGATCTGGCCCGCCGGATGGGAGCTGATGGTTATGCGGAAAACGCAATTACAGCACCGGACGAAACCAATAAACTTCTAATTTCTTTTTCCTCTGATAAAAAATTAATTAAATAATTAACAAGAAGGGTTTCGTTATAGGCAATCACTCAAAGGAAAATTTTTTCATGAAAAATAGAACCGTCAGAATGGTTAATCCGGAGAATTTCAGCAATCCGGAAACTTTACTGCCATTAATACTTAACCGAATCGGATATTCACCGGAAACGATTTCTAAATCTATACATGAAAAAATCAAAGAATTAATTACAATGGGATTGAAAACAATCCATATTGATTATGTTGAGCAGACAACTCAAATTACCGGTTGGGGAAAAGGCAGCATAACCGGCGAAGGAATCCGGATTGACAGCGATAAGTGGTCCACGCTCCTTTATCATATGGAAAACCCGGAAATATTGTATTGCTTTGTTCTCACCTTAGGTGATTCAATGGATAAACTCATAGAAGAAAAGAAAAAAGATTCTTTATTTGATGCGTATGTACTTGATGCCTTTGGCTCTTTGGTGGTCGAACAAGCAGCTGATCAACTGGAAAAATCTATCTTTAATCGTTCAAATCTTAACATTTACGAGTGGTCGCACCGGTTTAGTCCGGGATACTGTGATTGGGAACTTGCTTCCGGTCAGACGGCCATTTTTCAATTCCTAAAGCCGGGAAAGATAGAAGTATCAAGCCTGCCATCGGGAATGATAATTCCCGAAAAATCAATATCTGCCGTAATGATTGGGGCAAAAAAAGCAACAACGAAATCCCCCTGCCTGTTTTGTAAAGATCAGCATTGCAAATACAGGCGAGCCTACTGACTCTTTTTAAAAAATGTGCTTTACTGAATAAACACACAGAATCTTCAGGAGCAAATAAATCTTCTGTCATTTTTGCGATACACAAAGAGTTATATATTTCTACTAATAAAATAATTTTCGTAGATTAATATTTCTTTTGACATCCAGAACCGAAATATTTATACATAAGTTATAAGTAAATTACCCCTTATCAAAACATTACAGTAAGCAGAATAAAAAACAAATGGAAGAAATTGTCTTACATATTTCTTCCAGATTTCTTTAAAGGCTAAACTTATGGGGGAAAAATCTTCACTTAAAATTAACAAGCCGCAACCACTTCGTGCATTAATAGTTGATGATTCAGAAAACGATGCACTGCTCATAATTCGTGAACTAAAAAAAGGCGGATACAACCCTTCTTATGAAAGAGTGGAAACCGCCACCGCGATGAAGAAAGCTTTAAAAGCCAATCCATGGGATATCATCCTTTGCGACTACAAAATGCCGAATTTCAACGCTCCTTCGGCTATTGCACTTCTAAAGAAAACAAATATTGATATTCCCCTTATTATTGTATCCGGAAGTATCGGTGAAGAAACAGCCGTAGAATGTATGCGTTTAGGCGCACAGGACTACGTCATGAAGTCCAGGCTTTCCCGTTTGTGTCCGGCTATAGCCAGAGAATTGGAAGAAGTAAAAACCAGAAATAAACAAAAGCAGGCTGAGGAAGAATTACGCCAGAGTGAGGAAAAATATCGCACCATTATTGAAAACATTCAGGAAGGCTATTTTGAAATTGATCTTGCCGGCAACTTCACTTTTTTCAACGATTCAACGTGCCGATGCCTTGGCTATTCTAAAAAAGAATTGATAGGCATGAACTACAAAAAATACACAGACAAAGAAAATGCGAACAAACTATTCAAAGCTTATAACAAAACCTATACAACAGGAACAACCAGCCGTTTACTTGAGTACGAAATTATTAAAAAAGATGGTACGAAAAGGCAGTTGGAAGGTTTTGTATCACTACAAAAAGACTCATCGGGAAATCCTCTGGCATTTAGAGGAACTGTTCGTGATATCACCGAACGCAAACAGGCGGAAAAAACTTTAAAGGACAGCGAAGAACGATACAGGGCTCTTTTCGATCGTTCGCTGGATATTATTTATACTATCGATTTCGATGGCAACTTTATAGATGCCAATCCCACTGCTTTAAAGCGGTTTGGGTATACGAAAAAAGAACTCCCTTCAATTAACGTCGCCTCGCTAATGGACAAAGATCAACTCCAATATGCACTAAAAGTAATACAGGAAATTAAGAAATACGGCGTGCAAAAGGACTTGCTTGAAATCATGTTGAGACACAAAGACGGTACTCCTATATATATTGAAACTAAAGGATCTGCGGTTATGTCAGGCGGAAAAGCTATAGCAATCCAGTCGATTGCCAGGGATATTACCGAGCGAAAAGCAGCGGAACAAAAACTACTACAAAGTGAAAAATACTTTAAGGAAATTACGGAAAATTCTTCAGATATCATTATTATTACGGATAAAAACGGAGACATAAAATATTGCAGTCGCTCTATGGAGCGTTTTTCCGGATATACACCGGAGGAACTAATCGGTAAGAGCGGATTCACATTCATTCATCCGGATGATCTAGAACGCGCTGTCAGTGATTACAGCAAAGCCATTTCATCAAATGATACAGCTATTCCTAATGGATTTCGCATGATTCACAAAGATGGTACGGAACGTTATCTTGAGGGATTAGGAAAAAATCTTTTGGATAATCCGGATGTGGCCGGTTTTATTATGAATGTCCATGATGCGACTGAAAGTAAGAAGGCAGAGGAAAAACTAAAAGAGAGCGAAAAAAAATATAGGATTATTACTGAAAAAATGACTGACATTGTGTGGCTTTTGGACATGAATTTGCGGACAATCTACGTCACACCTTCAGTACAGACCGTGCTTGGATTCACACAGGAAGAACGAATGAGTCAAACCATTGATCAGCAACTTACGCCCGATTCATTAAATATTGCTTTGGAAACCATGGCTAAAGAACTTGCTCTCCAAGAACAAGAGCAACGAGATAACCAAAGGAATGTGATCCTTGAATTAGAATATTATCATAAAGACGGATCAACCCGCTGGATTGAAACTATCATGAGCGGACTTCGGAACGATCAAGGTATTTTGGACAGGATACACGGCGTATCCAGAGATGTCACCGCCCGCCGGAAGGCGGAAGAGAAACTTCTACAAACGCTGGAAAGCCTCAGGAAAGCTTTCGGAGTCACTATGCAGGTTATGGTAGCCGCAATAGAGATGAGAGATCCCTACACTGCCGGCCATCAGGTTCGGGCCACGGACATTGCCAGGGCCATTGCCACAGAAATGGGATTATCTCCAGAAAAAATTGATGGAATCCGTATGGCGGGTGCTATCCATGACATCGGCAAATTATCCATACCTGCTGAAATATTGTCCAAACCTACAAAATTAACAGACATCGAATTTTCTTTGATTAAAGAACATGCTCACAGCGGATACGAAATGTTGGAGAATGTGGAATCTCCCTGGCCGTTGGCGGAAATAATCTACCAGCATCATGAAAGAATTAACGGCACGGGTTATCCAAGAAATCTGAAAGGGGATGAAATTCTCATAGAAGCCCGTATTCTGGCTGTCGCAGATGTTGTGGAAGCCATGGCATCTCACCGCCCATATCGTGCTTCATTAGGGATTGAAGCAGCCCTTGGAGAAATTGAAAAAAATAAAGGGATTCTCTATGACGTTGATGTAGCCGAGACGTGCATGAGATTATTTCGAGAGAAAAAATACCAGCTTTCATGAACTGAAAACTTTGAAACAGCCGGTATTGCAGTTTACAAATATACAAAACCGGATAAACCATTATTCTGACTATTAATTCCAAAAAAAATCACACTTCTTGATTCAAAGATGATATAAGAGCGCCTTAAAATTAACATTGATTGATTTAAAGGAGAATTTTGTGGCTGAAGCTGTCAAAATTAAAAATCTTTTGACAAAAAAACTTATCATTCTGGACGGCGCCATGGGCACGGAATTGCAAAAGAAAGGAATGCCCGGCGGCGTTTGCCCCGAATACTGGTGCATAAAAAATCCTGAAATTATGGCGGACTTGTATGCATCTTATCAAAAGGCGGGCGCGCAAGTAGTCTATACCTGCACTTTCGGCGCTAATCGTTTTAAACTGAAACAATACGGCATTAAAGAAAACTCCTATCAAATAAACTTTGAACTGGCGCGTCTGGCCAAGCAGGCCTGCGATAATAAAACATTGATAGCCGGTGATGTCGGCCCTACGGGTTTATTCGTAGAACCATTCGGTCCGCTGGCTTTTGAAGAAGCAGTAGATACATTTAAAGAGCAGATACTTGGTTTGATTGACGGCGGCTGTGATCTGATTGTTATTGAAACCATGATCGACATTCAGGAAGCACGTGCGGCACTCATTGCTGTAAAAGAGATTAAAGATATTTTCACTATTGTTTCTATGACCTATGAAAAAGATGGTTATACGCTGGGTGGCACTGATCCGGTAACAGCACTCATTACTTTACAGAGCCTTGGCGCTGATGCTGTAGGCTGCAATTGTTCCACCGGCCCTGAAAAAATGGTTGAATTTATCGCAGCTATGAAACCCTTCGCTACCGTGCCGCTTTTAGCAAAACCAAACGCCGGAATGCCGCGACTTGAAAACGGAAAAACCATTTTCGAAATGGATGCAAAAACGTTTGCGTCTTTCGGACGCAATCTTGCCAAGGCCGGAGCAAATCTGCTTGGCGGCTGCTGCGGTACAACACCGGAACACATCAGAGAATTGGCCAAAGTAGCCGCAAGACTCAAGCCATGTAACCCGCGAAGAAAATCGATCAGCGCTTTAAGTTCAGCGCGCGGTTTTGTACATTTGACTGAAAACCGCCACCTTTTTATAGTAGGCGAACGAATAAACCCTACCGGCAAGAAAGCCCTCCAGCAGGAACTTCTGGAAGGGAAAACATCGATTATCCGCCAGATGGCCCTGGATCAGGAAAACCAGGGTGCCAATTTGCTCGATGTTAACGTTGGTCAACCCGGCATTGATGAAGTTAAAACAATTAAAGAAGTAATTTCTCTTTTATCCACAACAACAAAGCTGCCGCTGGTTATCGACTCTTCCCATGTAAAAACAATTGAAGCGGCACTCCGAATATATCCCGGTCGAATACTGATTAACTCCATTTCCGGCGAAAAAGAAAAAATAAACAAACTCCTGCCTTTGGCCGCGAAGTACGGGGCTATGTTTATTTTATTGCCCCTGACCGGCGGCGAAGTACCGCAGACATCTCAAAAACGGCAGACAATTATAAAAAATATTTTCCAGAAGGCAAAAACATTCGGCTTTACTAAAGATGACTTTATTGTTGATTGTCTGGTCATGGCTGTTGCATCTAATCCCGATGCTGCCGGAGAAACACTTAAAACTCTGCACTGGTGTACACATACTTTTAAAAGTAAAACCAATTTGGGTCTTTCCAATGTTTCCTTTGGCATGCCCGGACGCCCCTGGCTCAACGCCACTTTTTTGGCCATGGCGCAGTTCTGCGGCTTAACTATGGCTATTGCCAATCCCGCCAGTTCTGAAATCATGAATGTTAAGAAAGCCGGAGATGTTCTTCTGGCCAAAGATAAAGATGCTTTGCGTTTTATTGAACATTTTTCAGCTCAAACTGCTGTTAGTTCCTCAACTACCGCGGCAAAGGTTCTTACGACGCGGGAAAAGATCGTCGACGCAATAATTAACGGCGACAGAGATAACATTTTGTCCTTAATAGAGACAGAGCTTTCTGCCGGCAGTTCAGCTCAGGATCTTGTAGATAAAATTATGATTCCCTCCATTGTTCAGGTGGGTGATCTATACGAAAGAAAAATCTTCTTTTTGCCGCAGCTGATGGCCGCCGCAGAAACAATGAAAAAAGCTCTTGGTTACCTGGATCCGCAATTAAAGAAGGGTCCCATCGAAAATAAGGGCAAAATATTATTGGCAACCGTTAAGGGTGATATACACGATATCGGGAAAAATATAGTCGCTCTTCTTTTGAGAAATCACGGTTACTGTGTTATTGACCTGGGTAAAGACGTTTCCGCTGAAGATATTATAGAAACCGCCAAAAAAGAAATGCCGGACATAATCGGTCTTTCAGCTTTAATGACTACAACGATGGTAAATATGAAAGATGTGATAACATTGGCGCAAAAAAATGGATTCCAAATACATTTTATGGTCGGCGGAGCCGTGCTTACCGAAAATTATGCAAAATCAATCGGCGCACATTTCGCCAAAGATGGAGTAGAAGCCGTTAAAATGGCGGAAAAATTGATAAAGAAATAAGTATTTTTATCAGATGAGAATTATCAAACAGACAAATAATACAAACAAATTTGTGCCTGCTATTTGTTTCTCTTTGTTGATTCATTTAGCCGCTGCAGCTTTCCTGGTTCTTTTCCTATCCAACAACGTGCCTGTGCAAAAACTAAAAGGATTAAATCTGGTCTGGGTTTCTCTGGATGACGGGAATAAGCTCAGCAAATTTGAACTTCAAAGCAATAGTATCGTACGGCCATCTCCTGTAATGGAACAAATGGCTGAGGAAAAAATAAATATTGAAATACAATCCATCTCAACAGACACCATACAAAAAACCGAGGCACCGCCAACGAAAGAACTGACCAATATCGTATCGCTCGCAAAGACAGGTTTATCCTCGGCAACCAGAGAACAGACCAATAATACAGATGGTTACAGCATAAATAAAAACGCTGGAAAAGCATCTAATTTAGACACTACAATAGCCTATCCCTTATACAAAAAAAACACACCGCCTGTTTATCCTGCAATAGCGCGCATTCGTGGTTATGAAGGTATTGTTTTACTATCTGCGGAAGTCTTACCGGATGGCCGCGTAGGGAACATGAAAATAAGAAAATCATCCGGGTACGCCATCCTGGATCGATCGGCAATGGAAGCAGTAAGACCATGGAAATTCGAACCGGCAAAAAAGTCAGGCAATCCCTTTACAGTTTGGGTTGATTTGCCCATAAAATTCATTCTGCATAGTCAGAATTCCACATCATAAAGTGGGGTGAAAGAAGGAATAAATGACCATTGACAAGATGAAAGAAAGACTGGGTGAAATAATTATCGAGCGGTCTTTTAAATACAGCGAAAACCCGCCTTTCACACTCGCATCCGGAAGAAAAAGCAATTATTACTTCAATTGTAAACCTACTACGCTCGATCCCGAAGGCATGAATCTTATCGGCGCTATTATTTTTGATATTTTAAAAGAGACGAATGTTACTGCTGCGGGTGGATTAACTCTCGGTGCCGACCCGATAGCCAACGCGGTTTCCGTCATATCTTATCAGAAAGGTAAACCGATTAAGTCTTTTATTGTCCGCAAAGATGTTAAAGATCACGGAACCAAAAGCGCTATCGAAGGTAATGTCCGGCAAGGAGAAAAAGTCGCCATAATAGATGATGTCATTACGACGGGTGCCTCTACCATTACCGCTATAGATCAGGCGCGGAAAGAAGGACTGAACGTCGAACTGGTTATTACGCTTATTGACCGGGAAGAAGGAGGCAAAGAAAATATCCTTCAACACGTTGATAATATAAAAACCATCCTGACCAGAACCGAAATAATGAACCTTCGCTCTAAGAAAATTAATGTCAAGGATATTGGATGAAAAATGTTTTCGTCTTTTTGTTATGTATAGGTCTGTCATTTTTTCCCCTATGGGATTCTGTAGCTGATCTTCTAATTATTCCCGTAACTAATTTTAATCTTTCGGATATGGCCAATGGAGTACCTGCCGGATGGAGCATTGATAAAATAAAAGGCAAACCATTCTTGAAAATGAAAAAAGAAGATAATGCGTTTTACCTTAATCTGATTTCTTCAGGTGATTCATCTTTTGGTGTACGCAAAGAATGCAAGGTGGATATTAAAAATTTCCCGATACTTTGCTGGCGTTGGAAAGTAAACAAATTACCTAAAGGTGGAGATATCCGTAAATTATCCACTGATGATCAGGCTTTGCAGCTTTATGTGGCATTCAAAGCCATCGGATTTCCGGCATTAATCAATACACCGGTAATCGGCTATATCTGGGATTGCGAAGCTCCCAAAGGATGGAGCGGTCGCAGTCAGCAGATAGGAGCTGATAAATTAAGGTATATTGTTTTAAGAAACAGAACAGACAAAACCGGCCAATGGTATACGGAACGGCGTAATTTGTACCAGGACTATAAAAGACTTTTCGGCGATATAAAAGGGGGCGAACCGCAGGGATTAACAACCGGCCTGCAGATTCACATCAACACCCATAAAACAAAAACAACGGCTGACAGTGAAATCGGCGAGATATATTTCAGCGCAGCTCCATCCGATATTGCTCTCGCTGAATCAGCAAGAGAAATAAAGCAACTTCAGGATATAAATATTTCCGCTGTAAAAGCACCGCCTCCTCCAAAAATTATTGCTGTCAAAAAACAGATTCCCGCCGATTGTCTCAATATAATTATTGAATTTAATTCCAGCTCGGCTGATGTAGGAGATAGTTATAATGACAAAATGCAGGCAGTTATCGAATACATCATTAAGAATCCAAAAGCCATACTCACAATAACCGGTCACACGGACAATACCGGTTCGAATCAATACAATCTTATTTTGTCGGAGAAACGCGCTGAGAGTGTAAAAAATTATCTGGTAAATAATTTTAATATTGACGAACAGCGTTTAACAACACAGGGAATCGGTTCCGCTGAACCTGTTGCCGATAATGATGCTGAAGAAGGCCGCAAAAATAACAGACGTGTTACTATCAACGACTGCCCTTGACCGATCATTGACAGATTGTCTTTCTTGTTTTATACTTTAAAGTAATTAATTATTCTATTAAAAATATACGTCGGGTCAGCATATGAAACATAAAATCATTTCTTTAATCTTTTTAACGTTACTTCTTTTAGCCGGTTGTAATGCCGCTATAAACATGAACGGCAAGATTCTCGGCTTTCACTCCGGACAATTCCTTTACCAGGATGGCAACCTCATCAGCAATTATCAAGCCAATATTGATTCAGTGTGGAAGGCCTGCGAAAAATCAGTGGCTGATCTAAAGGCTGTGGATGTCCAAAAGGAACGTAAGATTTCCACAGGAATAATTAAAGCCATAATTCATGACGAAAAAGTAACTATAAAAGCGGAATACCTGGAAAGAAATTTAACGTCTGTTTCCGTATTTGCAGGAATGGTCGGCAACAATATGGCCTCCCGTCTTATCCATGATAAGATAATCGGCAATTTAACAAATCAATAGCCCTTAATTTCATAGTTGAAAAATCAGGAAAGATAGCGGTCGGCATTTGTGCTCTGCCAGCTTCATTGATTGCGGCTTTTTTGTGGGATAAAGTCAATATGCGGATGCCTTTATATTTCTCTCTAACTCTGGCTCTTGCAGCGTGCCTTATGTTTATTTTCGTAAAAGAAAGTACTTGCCGGAAATGATAAAATATCACTTGGCTATTTTTTAACCAGCAGCAATCCCTTAAGATAGCGACCTTCAGGATGTCCAAGCAAAACAGGGTGATCAGGCCCTGCTTCCAACCTGGCCATAAGATCCAAATCAACGTCGGCATCGCGCGCTGCTGACAGAACAATCTTATAAAAAAGATCTTCGTCAATAAAATTGGAGCAGGAAAAAGTAGCTAAGATACCACCAGATGTCAGATGTTTGATCGCCTGAAGATTGATTTCCTTATATCCACGCGCAGCCGTGGACACGTCTTTCTTTTCTTTGGCAAATGCCGGAGGATCAAGAATGATCATGCTGAAATTATCCTGCACATTGCGCAGATAAGTAAAAACATCAGCATCTATTACCGGATGGTTTTCAGTGGAAAACCAGTTGAGATGTAAATTTTTTCTGGCGGTCATACAGGCAGGCTTGGATATATCCAGAGAAACAACCCGTTTGGCCCCTCCCTCGGCGCAATAAACGGAAAAAGCCGCTGTGTAAGAAAAACAATTCAATACCTGCGCATCTTTACTAAATGCGCTTATCTTTTCCCTGTTTACTCTCTGGTCAAGAAAAAAGCCTGTTTTTTGGCCATTTACAAAATCGACTTCAAATTTCAGACCATTTTCCATTATCTCTACAAAATTACTTTTGTTGTCTCCAAACACAACGCCATTTCTATTTTCCAGTCCTTCCAATTCGCGGGACCGGCTCTCACTTTTTTCGTAGATTTGCGTAGGCTTTAACTGGGAAATGAGCGCGCTTAAAATATGATTTTTTTGTTTTTCCATTCCGGCGGTAGCGATGGAAAAAACCAGAGTTCCATTATAGACATCTACAATCAGTCCGGGAAAACCATCGCCTTCGGCATTAATCAAGCGATAAGCATTTGTTTGCTCGCCAATAATTTTTTGCCGTAATTTATATGCGGCATGCAAACGAGACTGCCAAAAATATTGAGAAACATTTTCTTCACATTTTCTTGTTAAAACACGAAAAGCGATATCTGTTAAGGGGTTATAAAATCCCAGGGCTAACGGTTTATCAGCCGAATCTTTAGTTAAAACAATATCTCCGGCAACAGGATTTCCTTTAACCGCAGCAACGGCGCCGGAAAAAATCCATGGATGGCCACGCAACAAAGCTGCTTCCCGGCCTTTTTTCAGAGTTATTTCGGGATATGATATCGCTGACATGGTGTGTTAAATATCTTTTCCCGCTTGAAATTGCAAGATACTTTATAATATAAGACACGGGTCATTAAGTGTTCATATTCTGTAAAACCAAAGGAGTTAAAAAATGTATGCGGTAATAATGGCGGGGGGACGGGGCACAAGATTCTGGCCTCGCAGCAGGGAGAAAAAGCCTAAACATTTATTGGATATAATAAGCAAAAAAACTATTATTCAGGAAACTGTGGACCGGATTAAACCGATTATTAATCCCGACAATATTTTGATAGTTACAGGGAAAAAGCATGCCCGCGCTTTAATTAAACAGCTTCCGGAAATTCCCCTTCAAAACATAATAATCGAACCGGAAGGAAGAAACACAGCCGCCTGTATCGGACTCGCTGCCTTGCATATTCAAAAAAGAGCGCATGGTGAAATAATGGTCGTCCTGCCGTCCGACCACGCTATCGCTGATTCGCGCGAATTCAACGCTGTCATAGAAGCTGCGGCAAAAGTTGTCGCGCAGGAAGAAGGATTGGCAACCATCGGAATCAAACCTTTTAATGTTAACACGGGATTCGGCTATATTGAACAGGCGGATTTTTTAAGGAAAATTGACGGCAAAGAAATTTTTCGTGTGAAATCCATCCGTGAAAAACCTGATTTCCAGCAGGCACAGGCTTTTATTCAAAGCGGCAATTTCTTCTGGAATAGCGGCATGTTTATCTGGAAGGTCTCTACTATTTTAAAAGAAATCAACCGCTGGTTACCAGACCTGTACAAAGGACTGATGAGAATTGATGAAGCACTCGGCTCGGCTGATGAAACTACAGTCGTACCCCGTGTTTATAAGAAACTTAAATCCATCTCGATCGATTACGGTGTCATGGAGAAAGCAGATGAAATTTTCATGCTTAAAGGAGATTTCGGCTGGAGCGATGTAGGAAGTTGGGACGCCCTTTGGGAAATATCGGTAAAAGACAATAAGGAAAATGTTGTGATGGGCGGAGGTCATGTTATTTTTGAAGATACTGAAGGCTCTCTGGTTTACAGTCCGCAAAAGCTTGTTGCCACAGTTGGAATAAAAGATTTAATAATAGTCGAGACAAAAGACGCTATACTTATCTGCAAAAAAGGCTGCTCACAGAAAGTAAAGAAGGTAGTCGAAACCCTTGAAGAAAAAAAGTTAAAGAAATATTTATGAGGCAACTGATGCCATTTCGCATTCAAAGGATAACACGGTGGCAAAGAGTTTACCCGACATACACCGGGCAAGATGCTGACGATCCCGATAAATCTGGACCAACAACGTTAGCCGAAGACCGGAAGCGCATCCAGTAGGGGAGCGCATAGCAAATGATGGTTTTACTTTACCGGCAATTACCAACAGCAAGGCGGTAATTACATGCGGATTGGCATGGAGTTACTTCAAGTATACCGACTCACCCGTAATAGAAAACTTACCTTTTTTGAGCTCATTAATAATCATATTGATGGTAACCTTTTCATCATCAAAGGTAACTATTACTTCGGCAATTAAATATATACAATGTTTCCTTCCCTATCCTCCGCTGGCGGAGGTGTCACGTAGTGACGGAGGTGGACAAAGAGTGTTGATGTAACTTATGAATATTATAACTGCCTTAAAAGCATCCACCCCCTTAATCCCCCGCCAGCGGGGGACACGCATAATGGGTACAATTATTAACATGTCTAATTGCCGGAGTA
>LNQE01000914.1_pt1 | contig 60497 bp, 55 predicted proteins | sample 603111 | NCBI WGS metagenome assembly LNQE01 (sample SAMN04260313, study PRJNA301899) | hydrocarbon metagenome | isolation source: hydrocarbon-contaminated ditch | place: Germany: Bremen | collected 1998
CAGAAAAAACTGATGAAGAAAATGTTATGTTACTTCAGGCTTTTAGCTTTCCCACTACATCCCGCAGGTTTTTGAAAAGTTCTTCTTCACGACCCGCGCAAATCAGCATCAGTCCTCCGGCTTTGGCAAACGTTTCCTCCTTGCCGCCCCGTTTTTTGATAATGCGCGCGGCGGTTACGGCAAACTCGCGCCAGATGTCGCCGATGGCCGTCATCTCTTCCGAAAGTTTCCGCAAATCCGGAGAGCCGAACAGGTCCGCCGCTTCCTGCAAAAAAGCCGCGTACATATAACGGAATCCCGCGCCGCCCGTGCCGACTTCCTCCTGCATGCGGACGATCATGCCCAACTGCCGGCAGGCTTCATCAAAACCCTGTGTTTTTTCGAACTTGATGAGTCTTCTGGACAGATAGCGGATGCCGCGGATGCCGAAAATCGGCAGAGGAATTCTGAGCATCATATTACAGGTGTCGAGCATTCCTTTGATACAGGCTCTGCGTAAATCAGGATTTAGATTAACGGATACTGGATAATACATAAAGCCGTGCGGCTCCAACGGTCCGCGCGCGAAACGCGCCCTGACCAGATCCTCCGTCAGGCAGTCCACCGGCTTTTCCAGCACGGGATCGCTGACCCGGAAACCTTTTTCAATTTCCCGCAGAACGATAATGTTGTGACCGTTGAATTGAAACCGGAAGCGGTTGGGGAAATAGGATAACCAGTAAATGTTGGTGGTCATACCGACGATTTGACCGGAGCGCAGCACCCGGCGCAACTCGTCCATCCCCTTTTGGGGATTCCGATATTTTTGGGTGACAAATTCTCCGCCCAGTCTTTTGGCGGCCTTGCGGAAAACCGCGCCCGGCTGTGCCCGGTAGGTGCTGATCGGGAGACCGACAAATTTTACAAACGGCAGATGGCCGAAGAAGATGCCGCTGCCGATGCCGAAAACCATCGGCTCGCTGATTTCCAATCCCTTATCCCTGAATAAAGCCGCGGTGACTCCTGTTTCGCAATGCGCGGCATGATGATGAACAAAAGGTTTCCCGCCGGATGTCAGTTCTGTTTCTGTCAATAATCAATCCTTCCCTTGCTAATTTTGAGGTACCGTTTTCAATTCTTCTATCGTAACCGCGAGAGCCTTCGCGTAACGCTCCAATAGCGAACTTTTCAGTCTGGAAAAGATTCGCGGACGCAAATGACGCCGTACCCGAAACACGGCAATGCCGGCGGTCTTGCCCAGAATTTCCGGTATCATCTGCCGGCGCTCCATGTGATACGCGAGCGGGCTTTTTGCTCCGGCCAGCACGGCCTTTCTGGTTTTTTCCAGATTTTCGGCCAGTTCCTTCACGGCCAGAGCATTGATGAATTCTTCCGCTTCCCAGCCCGAACTGGGCACAATAACATATTTGCCTTCATCATTAACCGCGTAACAGGCGCGCTTTACGCCCTCGTAATATTCAACCGTATTATCCTGCGGAACGTCGTTTACTTTCACGGATAAATCCTTCTAATCGTTCACTTACATGGTTTCTTATACTAAATTTAATAAAGCGAAAAGGGGAAATAAACTTTCCCCATAACTATTTTATTTAACCGATTTTCTTGCCCAGAAACGGCTCGAAGTGATGCCACTCGAAGGGATGCTGGCGGGCGAAATCCGCCAGATCGTCCGCGTAAGCCTGCGCCGATTCCTGCGCGGCTTTTTTTCTCTCCGCGCGCGAGGCGGCAACCACCTTGCGGCCTTTGGAAACTTTAATGTGATACTTGCCGAATTTTTCCTCATAGACGAAAAACGTCATCAGCGGCGCGCCGGTCATCAGCGCGAACAAGTGCGGCGTGTTCGGCAATCTGGCTTCATATTCCAGAAAATTAACGGTCTCGTAACTTTGATTCCCCCACAGGCGGTCGCCGGTCATCGAGACAATGCCGCCTTCGCGCAGGAAATTGATGCCTTCAATCAAAGCATAAGGCGATTTTTCCTCCTCCGTCGTGACCACCACCCGGACGCCGCTTTTGGCCAGTGACTCCTTCTGAATATGCTCCATCTGCTCTTTGTGCTTGGCGCCCAGATACAGCATGATCGGCAGGCCTTTTTTGTTCAGCGTCTGCGCGGCGAGTTCCCAGTTGCCGATGTGCGACATCAGCAGAATCGCGCCGGTTTTTTTCTGCACCGCCTCTTCCAGATATTCCCAGCCCTCCCTGACATATTCAATGGCTTCCTCATCAAAGCGGATAAAGCGGTGAATATAGACATCGGTAAACTTGTGATACTGCTTCCACGCGCACCACAGATGATAAAAAAATCCGTGGGCCGGAAACAAAGCCCGGTAAAACCCGAAACTGTTGGCCACGCGCACCGGAAAGAGAAAATAATAACCGGTCGCGACAAACCACGAAAATACCCGGAAAAACCACAACCCCAGCCGACGGGTTAGATAAAAAAATATTTTGTAAGATAGTTTTTTCATTTTATTTGTCATTGCGAAGCGGCTCTCAGCCGCTGTGGCAATCTTTTTTTTTGTCTTACCGGTCCCGCATACGCTGGATTTCATTCCGGCCCTAAGTTCGGTGCATGCCGGATGACCGGGTAATCCAGTATTTTTTTCCTGGATTCCCTTGTCTCCTTATCATTCGCAAGGGAATGACGTGCTTTTTCCGTGCATTTCCGGCATTCACCGGGCTAACGTTTCTTTCCCACAAACCACTTTTCCTCAATCCCTTTGTAATCTGAGGAAAAAACTTTAACTGTAAAATTCGCATTTTCCATTAAGTCAACAATTTCCTGCTCGGGGCGGAACCGGTTGGGTGTGCGGGTGGCGGTCAGCCTGATAACTTCTATCCAGCGTCTCCAGGGATTCGGCCTGCCGGATGGAATGGTCGCCCGCAGAACAAGGGCTCCCTCGGGTGTCAGCTTACCGTAAATCCGCTGAAATGCAATCTCCGCCTGCCGGTCATCGAGAAAATGCAGCATATCCAGCATGAGTACATAATCAGCTTCTCCTTCAACTTCGGGCAAATCGGGGGAGCAACCGGCTTCCACTTTGCCGCGATGGCCGATGACGTGTGAGGCGATCAGTACGCGCTCTTCATCGGGTTCGATGCCATACACTTGGGCCTGCGGATAAATTTCCAGAAGCCACGTGGCGGGAACGGCGAACCCGCAACCGATATCCAAAATCCGGCGTGGATTTTTTACATACTGGTGCAGTTCCCTGAACATCGGGTCAATCGTCATTTTCATGCGCGCGAAGATTCGCGGATAGGCGGGCAGGTGCCGGTAGCGCAAAATCGTCCGGCGAACATGTTCCCGCGAACCGGCTTCCGGTTTACCCGCCGGATATTGAACCGGCGCGAATATGTTCTCCATCAGCACGGGCAGGATAAAAAAGCTGCCGATTAAAGAATAGAATATGCCCAGAAGCGAAACCAGGCCGATACTGCGCAACAGCGAATGGCTGGCAATGGCCAGAACGCCGAACCCGATCAAGGTGGTAAAGGCCGCCAGAAACATAGCCAGCCGGATGTTCTGCATGGCGGCAGACCGGGTGTCGGGATGGCGCTGATACATGCAGATGTAATAAATGGCGTAATCAATGCCCATGCCCATGATGACCACCCAAAGCATGATGCCGGGGATATCCACCGGATGGCCGATAATTTTCAGCGTGCCGAGCGTGGCGATGAGGGCGAAAACAATAGGCGCCAGCGCGGCAAGCGACAGCCGCCAGTCCAGAAAATACAAAAAGATGACCAGCGCCAGCCCGATGCTGATGATGAGCGCGATTTCCAGAAAAAGAGTTTTCAGGAAATCGCTTAACCGTTCGTTGAATAAATTGCCGTCGAAGATTTTGGCCAGGCCGCTCCGGGAAATCCTTTCGAAGAAATCTCCGGCGTCGTAATTTTTGCCGGCGGTTATCAGGCTCAACTGCGTGAGGCCTTCCGCGTCCCGGCTGATGCCCAGCATGTCAAAATATTTTTCCGGTATCTCGAATACAGCAGGATTTTCATGATTAATGATCTGCCAGAAAGGCGCGAAGGCGTCCGGCGTGAATCCGAACTCGCGCGCCGCGGCATCGAGATCGCGCTTCAGGGCGGCCACCCTTTCTTTATTCCAGAAGGCGCGCCAGGCGGCGAAGTTGCTCCGGGCCGTATCGGGAGACGGGAACAAAACAGAGGGCAGAAAAACGGGCGATAACTTTCCCTGCCTCACGTCATCGGCCAGCAGATTCATCAGTGCGTCATTTTTCTGCTGGAGGTGGAGCAGATCCGGGGCCTCCAGAAAAACATAACTCCGGCCGGAAAAATCCCCCCACACCTTTTGCATGTTTTCGCCGGAACTTATTGTCTCTTCGCTCATGGAATTCATGGCGTTCATATCAACATTAAAAACCGGCCTGGCGAAAAACAGCATGATCAGGCCGAAGGCAATCGCGGCAATCAATTTCCAGTTGGCCGGAGCGGCGATGTTGTTGATGGCGCTTTTCAGAAAACGGTTGGTCTCCCGCTTCGCCGGCGGCATAAAGGGAATTGTCTTCGGCAAGACATAATGCACAAAACCCAGCACGAACGCGGCGCCCAGAGCCGAAAAAACGCCGATCTCCGCGAGGATTTTGAAATCGCTGATCAGCAAGAGCGAAAATGCCCCGACCGTCGTCAGCACGCCGAGCAGTTCGGCCGGCCAGATTTCCCGCGAAACGTTTTTTCCGTAGGTGACATGGGGCTGGTCCAGGAACAGCAGGTACGTTATGCCCATGTCAATCGTAAAGGCCATAATCGCGCCGCCGAATCCGATGGCCAGCAGGGACATGGATTTAAAAATGAAAGAACAGACAAACAGCGCGGCAATCGCTCCGGCCATGGACGGCAACAGCGCGAGCAGCCCAACAAGCGGACGGGGAAAAACAAAAATGAGCAGCAGGGCGATTCCCAGCGTGGTGAGGAAGATGGCCAGGCGCACGTCGCGCTTGGCGATGGTTTCATTATCCAAAGCGATTCGATAAGCGCCGGCGGAGGTGAGGGTGTATCGGTTGCCTGTATTTGTGTTCGCGTCGAGTTCCGTCTGGCAGTCCTGAAGCAGTCTGGTGATCCGCGCTGCTTTCTGGGTGTCGGTTCCCGAACCTTTGATCGCGGCGATAATCAGGACGTTTTTGCCGTCTTCAGAGATCAGATGCCCTCGGTAAAACTGCGCCTTGTTGGCGGGTAGCAGCGCGGACATCCGGCTGAGGATAACGCCGGCAAAGTTGAGCGGATCTTTGGCAATCATTTGAGCGTGGCCGATGCCTTCGAGCTGCTCGAGCGATTCCAGGTTTTGCCTTATCGCTTCCCTGATTTTTTCCGGCGTCAGCAGCGGGGCAATTTTCTGCTCCAGTTCGGCAGCGGGAAGCAGCGAAGGCAGATTGTCGTTGACGTGCGCGATGAGTTCCGGAAAGTTCTGCGCGTCATCGCCGATGCCGACTTTGGCAAACAATCCGCTCCGGTTGAGTTTCTCCGAAAGCGTCTGCGCCATAGCGACCAGTTCGTCGCGGCCGGGCGACGACTTTCCGAGATTGATGAAAACTTTATCCTGGGACGGAAGGTGTTCGATAATCAAACGCGCGTCGACCAGCACCGGATCATCATGGGGCATGGATGCGAGAATGTCTGTTTCTATTTGCAGGTTCCTGGATTCCCAGTAAAAGAGACCCGCCATAATCAGGGCGACGGCAAAAACTATCGACCATTTAATCGGATATTTGCGCAGGGACATGAACACCTTTAAAGGCATACCGTTAGTTTGCTTCGGCTAACTTTGTTGGTCCCGATTTATCGGGATCGGTTTCCTCAACGTATTTTCATATACGCCTGCGGAACCTCCTCCTTGCTGCCGCGTTATTCTTTGAAACCGAAACGGTATGAAATTTTTGCGTCAGAATGTCATATTTCGAAAATGCTGGCAAGACAAAAACCTTGGGAGAAAAGGAATATCGTCATACGGGCGCAGGCGGGTATCCAGTTTGTTTGTTTCCTGGATTCCCTTGTCTCGCCCATGCTCGCACGAGAATGACAGAGGATATATTATTTGTTTGTCATTGCCGGACTCTTTGCCGGGCGGATGTCTGGTGATCCGGCAATCCAGTTTTATATTTTGTCATGTCGAGTTTAACGAGACATCTTGTTTAAGACTTCTCACCCCGACGTATCGGGGTTCGAAGTGACAAATTATATATATTTAGCGCGGTGGAAAAATTCTTCTGAAAATCAGACGGGTGAAGGTTGAAGAGTTGCGACAAAAATCCACAAAAGGCCGAAAATGGGAAATCCTTCCCCCTTCAGGATTATAGTGGACACGGACCGGCGCTTCGACAACAGGGATTCCTTTTCTTTTGGCCTGGACTAAAATTTCAACTTCAAATTGAAAGCGCCTTGCCTTTGTTTTCAAATTAAGCGTCTCTGGCAGAGGATAAATACGAAACCCGCTCTGGGAATCTGAAGTTTTCGGACCGCCGGAAGTCCTCACCCAGAAGTTGGAAAACTTTCTTCCGAAACTGCTTGTCCATGGAACATGTCTTCCTTCCATACCGGCTCTGGCACCCACGACAATCGGCCTGGTTTTTTTAGGAATAGCATTGATTAGTTTATTTGTGTCTTGGGGATAGTGCTGGCCGTCAGCGTCAATAGTGATTGCCCAATCGGCAACAGCGGAAGCTGCGGCAAAACCGGTCAATATAGCCGCGCCCTTTCCCTGATTCTGAGGATGCCGCAGGATTTGAATGTCTGCTATGTCCTTAATTGCATCATAAGTGTTGTCGGTTGAGCCGTCATCGACAACAAAAACAGGAAAGCCCAGATCTTGCGCGTCTTTGACAACTTGCGCCACAGTCCCGGCATGATTGTAAACGGGAATAACAAAAGCAAACCGATTATTTTTGTTTTTTATACTCATTGCCTTTCGACTCTAACATACAGTGGCCTTAAGCCGTTTATTTATCTCCTTGACGGTTAACAGATAGCACAAAAAATTAAATTGATAAACAATTGTCATGCCGGGCTGCGATCCGGGTAATTACAGATGCAATACAGATTGCCACACCCCGATAAATCGGGGTTCGCAATGACGTTTTATACCAATTCTTAATCTAACTTCATGACACCCAAAGAGATTGATTCTGTTTGACAAGATACATTAAAGAAAGATAAGATTTTAAAAAAATAATACAGAATTATTGTTGGGCCGGATGACTTTCCTCATTGTAGTAATTTAGTTATAGGGTGGCAATGAAGATAACAAAGTCCATTACAAAGTTGATAAATACAGCAATATATCCTTTCTTCGAAAGAAAATCCCTTCATGTGTCCCAGGCAGGACAGGACTTCTGGGTTTATGGAGAAGTATTTAACGAAATGAGAAACGGATACTTCATCGATATCGGCGCGCATGATGGAATCTATTTAAGCAATACATTTATATTGGAGCGCAAATATGATTGGAAGGGTATTTGTGTTGAGGCAAATCCGTCCAGTTTCAAACTATTGAAGAAAAACAGGCGAGCCATATGTGTTAATGCATGTCTCGACGGTACAGAAGGTTTTGCTGATTTTGCCAGAAGAGGTTTGATGGGCGGCATAATAGCACCGGATAAATTCAATAAAGATGGCGACTCATGCGATGTAGTCAGGGTAAAAACACAAACCTTGAATAACCTTTTTAGAGAAATGGACGTGCCTCATGAAATTGATTATTTTTCCATTGATATAGAAGGAGCGGAAGAAAGCGTGTTGAAGGGATTCAACTTCAAAGATTATCTATTTAAGTGTATTACTATAGAGCATCCCACGAATACACTAAAAAAAATATTTACCGAGAATGGATACATTCTCATCAAGGAAATTCCTTTTTTTGAGTGCTTTTATGTTCACGAAAGCTTTTTCGGTCAATACTGTACCAATCTTTTTGATTTCTATAATAAGAAATATCTCACAATGCGTTGGAAGTAAGTCTTGGAAGGCGGATCTTTATGCACTAACGGCTTAGTAAAGAGCGCCAGATGCGAGGCGCGCGAAGCCTTGGAAGTGAGGCGTATTTTTCATACGCCGCAGCGCCTCAAGGATGAAGCGCAATCCCGACTGTGTCGGGACAGATGGCCTCTTTACGAAGTTGTTTCCTCGGGAAGGAAGGCTATCGCCCACGTCCCCGGTCCCATATGCGCGCCGGCAGTCAGTGATAGCGGTTGCACAATAATTTCCGCTTGTTTGTAGAGATTGGCTACCATTTTTTTAAAGGTGTTATTCACCCAGTTTTTGTTGTCGGAATATTCCAGCAGGATAAGCGATTTTGAATCATTTTTGAGTGAATCGGCAAGTTTTGCCAGGGCGAATTTTACCTGATCTTCCTGATTTCTGACCATACCGACTTTTTTGGCTCCTTCCGGCTGAGGAGATATTACTGGCTTCATATTCAGCTTATCGCCGAAAAAGGCGCTGGTCTTGGAAAGACGGCCACCTGCCGCCAGATATTGCAGCTTATCGAGAAACACATATTCCTCACAATTCTCCATGGCTTTCCTGGCGAAGGAGAAGGCTTTTTTTATGTCGTTTGTCCGGGCAAGATATCGGGCAGTTGCCAATGCGATTGTACCCAGTCTGCCGGAGGCCGCTCCGGTGTCAATTATCAAAAGTCTGTCGTCTTTATCATATTCTTTTTTCCAGGCAAGCGCTTCCTGATAATTACCGGTAAATGCAGAGCCCACGCACAGATAAAGGACTTTTTCAAACCGTTCCAGGACACTTTCATAAAACTGATGTCTTTCATAAACAGAGGCCTGAGAAGTGGTTACTTTAATTCCCTTGTTCATAGCACTATAGAGTTCTTCGGGATGAAAGTATGTTTCCGGTAAACTTTTTTCACCAATGGTCAGATAGCTGTTCAGAAGAGTAAATCCATGTTTTTTTGCGTCCTGAATGGTCAAAGAACCGGCGGCGTCAGTTACAATATGTAATGGTCTGGCGTGAAAATGTTTAAATTCTTCAATTTGAGCAGCCAGATTATCATCTTCCCAGTTTACAACACTGCCCAGTCCGGCGATTTGAGACCGCACCTTTTCCTTGTCTTGAGTGTGCAAATGGATTTTGTAAAAATCACCTTCGGGAATGATAATAACTTCTTCCTGCGTACTTGTTATTATCTTTAGTTCATCGGAAGAATAGTTGGGAGCTTTGACGACGAAATCAACGCAATAACCAGATTCCGTGTTTTCCTGAAACGAAGATGATATGCGTAAACGATCTTTAAATGTTTCCGTGACCGGACGGCAATTATTGGGAATACCGGCCAGCGCGTAAAAAAATCCTTCAAAGAAAATATACATTCCCAACGCGCCCGCGTCCACAACGCCTGCGTCTTTTAAGCGCGGCAGTTGGTCGTTAGTTGCATGGACTGCTTTTTCCAGTTCACCAATTATTTTATCGGCATTTTCTTTATCGATATTTATTTTTTCGGGTAGAGCATTCGAAAGTGCGTCAAAAACGCTGAGCATTGTTCCGTACCGCGGATTGCTGATTGCCCGCCAGGCTTTTGCTGTTCCTTCTTTAGCGTGGTGTTCAAGCTCGGAAATACTTTCTATTGCACAGAAAGCCGAAAAAAACTGAGAGGCAATATTGCCGGAATTGCCGCGCGCCGATAACAGTAGCTGATGAATCATTTTTTCTTTCGGCTGGCCGGCATTGCGCAAAGGGAAAAGACTTACGGACAGATTTCTTCCTGTATCGCCGTCGGCAATCGGGAATATGTTGATAGAATCAAGCAGATCGGCCCGGGCAATCAGACGTTCCAGCCCGGCGATAAAAGATTTTTGCAGAGTTTCTTCCATTTCAGAAACCGAAAGCGCGGCGAATTTCTTCCGGCATGCTGAATAACATTTCCATTTCCGGAATTTTTACTGCCACCTGTTCCGTGCGGCCGCGCGTACATATTTTCCCATCTGTCGCTTTGCGGATTTCAAAATCAACAATCAATTTTACATATGCGTCAACAATCGTTGCCTTGCAGATGATTTCATCATTGTGACGTAAAGGAAGAACATGCTTGGTCGAGGTTTTGATAATGGGAAAGATTAACTGATACTTTTCAGCGAAAGTGTATAAATCGATGCCGTTGTTTTCGAAGAGCGCCGCGCGCGCAATTTCAAAGTAATTCAAATAATTAGCATGCCAGACTATTTGCATCGGGTCGAGATCATAGAAAGGAACTTTTATTTTTACTTCAAAACTTTTTTGTTTTTCTTTCATGGCTTTATCTTAAAGAAATCGGAATATTTAATCGCTTTACAGATATTTTCTATATCTTTATCCATTTCTCTGTCTTCTAAAATTGGTGCGCTGACCGACCGGATTTTTCCCATGATGGCTACCAGAAGCGGTCTTACATCGACGTTGTTTCTGATGTCGCAGGCCTGCGCCGCTGCCAGAAGATGAATGGCTACAACTCGTTCCGTCAATGTGCATATTCTTTCGGCGTCGCGTGCTGCAATGGTTCCCATGCTGACCTTATCCTGATTGTGTGATTCTGTAGAGCGGGAGAAAGAAGCCGCCGGCATGGTTAATTTCAGAGCTTCCGCAGTCAGAGCAGATGACGAAATGGACATGGCCTTAAAGCCGTGCCGCAATCCTTTTTCGTGGGATGGTTTTCTTACCAGATCACCGGGAAGCCCTCTGTTTAAACTCGGACTGACCAGAAGCATTACCTGCCGGTCGCACATGTCGGCAACAGATGCCAGTGCCGCTTTCAATCCGTCCATGGCAAAAGCGATATGCCCCCCGTAAAAATTGCCGCCCATCAAAACATTACCGGTTGCGGGATCGAAAATAGGATTATCGTTGGAGCTGTTGGCTTCAATTTCAACCCATTTTTTTATCCATTCCAAGCTGTCATATAAAACTCCGGCCACCTGCGGGGAACAACGCAAAGAATAAGGATCCTGAAGCGTTTCCAGAGAATCATCTTCCAGATGCCGTGCCGAAACTTTTGTTTTTAGAAGACGTAAAATTTGTGCGGCTACAAAAGTCTGACCGGGAAATGGTTTCGCTTCCGAAATTACCGGGTGATAATGCTCGGCGTTTCCTTTAAGCGCGTGAATGGAGAGCGCGGTGGCATAAATTGCGGCTGATAAAATTCTCGAGGCTCTTTCGATAGCTAAAACTGCTATGCCTGTCATAGTAGTCGTCCCGTTGACCATGGCCAGAGGCTCTTTGGGAAGATAATGATAAGGCTTTATTCCCGCTTTCTTCAGGGCCTTTGCCGCGGGCATTGTTATTCCCTGATAAAAAACCTCGCGCTCACCGGCAAGGCATGCTCCGATATAAGACATTGGTGTCAAATCGCCGGACGCTCCAACAGAACCTTCACATGGAACAACCGGTGTTATGCCGCAATTAAGAAAATCGGCGAGCTGCTGAAGAAGGGCAATGGATACACCGGAGTAACCACGTGCCAGGCAAATAATGCGGCATAACATTGCTGCTCTTGTTTCCTCAATGCCGATGGGTTCACCTGTGCCGCAACCGTGAAAGGTAAATATATTAACGCCGTTTTTCATGGCAACATCCAGAGGCATGCGCTTACCGCATGATTTGCCATAACCGGTTGTTACTCCATATACGGGTATTCCTTTACGCATGGAGTCCATGAGTATTTTTTGAGTTTTCCCCATCTTTTTGATGAATTTACTGTCTTTGCTTATTTGTACAAGCACACCATATCGTGCTACAGCAATAATATCGTCAAATCTGACATTGCTGCCGTCTATAATTACGGCGGCCTTGTTCACATTTTTTTTCATCAGTTAAAATTTCCTCTCCTGTGTTACCGGTTGACGTACGCGCGGTTTGTACGTCCCATCAGCTTTTTCTTTATCCATAACCTTTTTAAGCAATTTGAACATTTTGTAGTTTGAGGGTTCTTCTTCGTAGAATTTATCCCAGCAATAATAATAAAGATCTTGAAGTTGTACCGGTGTTAATATCTTGGGCTGAAAAACAACTTTTCCGCAAGTATAATCATTCCAATCGTATGAAAAAATTCTTTTCTCGTTATGCAAATCGTCAAAAGTACGCGTATGCGGAAAAGGAGTAAGCACGGTGAATTCCGCCATATCCAGATCAATCTCCAGCAGAAAGTCAACAAGCTTCTTTATATAATTTTCGTCGTGATAATCAAGTCCCAATAAAATGCTTCCTTCTACAGCAATGCCGTGGTCGTGATAGCGTTTGATGCGGTCACGGATAAAATCAGAGGTATCAAAAATAGTCTGATAAACAAACCAGGCGCCTGCCTGAGCGGCCAGATCCAGAACCTCGTCGTCCTTTTCAATGGGATGACAGCAAAACTTTTTCTTCAGAGGAATCATTTCCCTGAACAAATCAATTTCCCATTTTTTGTCCTGCGCCAGCGAGTTATCGACGAGGAAAAGCCTATTGTTGCTGATGCTGGCCATTTCTTCGACCACTTTATCCAGTGGACGGGGACGGAATTTTTTGCCACCCAGAAATCTCACTGCGCAAGGATAACAATTAAACCGGCAGCCACGGGAGGCGTGCACCAGGTCAACCATCTGAATGCCGCGATAATTATAAACCTCGCGATCTAAAATATTGCGCCGTGCTGTTCCGACAGTTTCAATGGGCGGGAAATCCTTCATATAGTTGTAAACTTTTTGCAGTTTGCCGTTTTGAAAATCATCAAAAACCTTTTCCATCCGGCCTTCGGCCTCTCCCAGAAAAACGCAGTCGGCGTGTTGTTGTGTTTCTTCGGCGTGCAGCATGGTGGCGATGCCCCCGAACATTACCTTGATTCCTTTTTCCCGGAATTTATCGGCGATTTCCCACGCGCGTTTTATCTGCGCAGTCAACATTACCGAGATACCGACAAAATCTGCCGCCTGATCGAAATCGATTTCTTTTATATTTTCGTCGGTAAAATCCACGTCCACATAATCAGGCAAGGCGGCGGCAAAAACAACCGGTCCGTGCGGCGGCAGAATAAACCGTGTTTGACGGTCAAGCTTTTCCCATTTTGGATAAATTAGTTTAAATTTCATGATTTTTCTTTCTATAAAATTATTTCTAAAGTTTCAATGTCTTAGTGATGTTCAACCCGTTAGGAAGCTCTTTTACTTGTCCCCTGCAAAATTGTCCAGTCGTAAAAGCCAATAATCATCTGATAACGTTTACAATATTTTGTAATTTCCGCCAATAAAAAATTATACAGCCACTTTTCCGACAACAAAGACTGATCAGCCTTTTGATGCTTGCCGAAAGAGTATAAAAAGTTTATATAAAAAAGCCTTTTTCATAGCTTTTGAGTATAATTTGTCCAAATTAATTTTTTGCGTTAGCTAATTAATTGTTATGTCTCCGGAATTTTCCGTAATTTCGGGAAGAGATCTTATTCAGATACATCGGGGTTATAATGCGTAAGTCTGAGTTTATTTTACTGGCTTTGGCCATTTTACTAATCGCAGTTGGTTTTTTGGCCGTGTTGCCACCTTTTGAAGGTTTTGATGAGACGGCTCATTATTCTTCTATTCAGCAGATAGCTGACACAGGAACAATTCCCCGTTACGGTCAAAGTTTCTTAAGTCTGACAGTCATTGATTACAGTCTTCATGGGCCGCTGCCTTACAGTTCTCTCAACCCGCCGTTTGACAGGAATGGTGGTATGACTTACGCAGTCTTTTTTGCTTCACCCGATCATGTTGCTGCCTATAAAAATCTATATCGCAATCCATTTGTGCCTAGATTTTTCCAACCGAGTAAAAAAGCGAATTGGCAGTCACAACATCCACCACTTTATTATTTACTAATGGCTTCCTTGATGAATGCAACGGCTTCCTGGTCTTTTGTGACGCAACTGTTTGCACTACGTTTGGTATCCTTTCTGTTTGCCTTTGCCGGCCTCATGATCGGTTTATACGCCAGCGTTATCCATTCACCGCCAACATTGCGCCGCTCAATGTTACTGGGATTTCTTTTGTATCCATTAATTGTACCAATGTTTTTTGCAGAGTTTGCTCGTCTAGGCAATGATTCGCTCTGTTTGCTATTGTTCGGTATGATATGGGCTGTGTTGTTGCGCTGGCTTGAAGATGAGTATGATAGCAAAAGATCATTGTTACTGGGAATTCTACTGGGACTTGGCCTATTAACAAAAGCTTTTTTTCTGCCCATTACTTTTGGCATCGGCTTGTTTGTATTATTCCGTATATGGTGTGAACGTAGCGATCAAAAAATGGTTGCGTCGAGATTAAAACAGTTTTTGCTGATGTTTGCGCCACCATTAATGCTGGGAGGGAGTTGGTATGTTTACAATCTCCTGCTTTATGGATCATTTATTGGCGGTAGTGATTTTATTACTTTGACACGTCGGGGAGGCTTGCTAGCAAACCTTAAGGGAGAGCTGACGTCGTTTGCTTTTGTGCGAGGCATTGTAGCAACTTTGGTTACATGGTCCTGGGGCGGTACGTGGTCGCTGACGCGAATAAATGAGATGTTTCGTATCCCTTTACTGGTGTTGACCGGCTGGTTGTTCATTAATTATGTGCGTCAAGCACGGTACCACATATTGACAAATATTGTTTGGTTACCGGTGTGGTTGTTTGCACCTTTTTTTATTGGATTAGTCTATCACGTTTTTGTGGGCATTGCGTTGACAGGGAGTGGCAACACACCAGGTTGGTATCTTCATATTCTGGCTCCCATCTTTGCTTTTGTATTTGCGTTTGGCATAGCTGAAATTAAAAGAGACAGGATATGGCAACGAATTCTATTTAAAGGGTTACTTGCGTATACGGTTTTTTTTCTGATTATCGTCAATTGGATGCAAATGGTCATGTTTGCCGGATTAGCAATTAAAGGCGATAATAAATATTATCAGTTTCCGGACCATTTCGCGTGCCTGACGCGAGCAAACGACGTGCTAAACAACCTTAGCGTGCTTGGCTGGCCGTTTCTGGCTGTCGTTTGTTTTTGTGGTGGACTATTATGCCTGATCATAAGTTTAGTAGGAATATTCCGCGTTGAGACAAGGCAGCGTGTTTCGGATTAGTCGATTGCAAGTAATCTTTAATTTTAATAAAATAACATTATGGAATTCGATACGCAACAAATAGGTAAATTTTTAATTCTAACGGGAGTCTTGATTGTACTGGTAGGAGCAGTGCTAATGATATTAGGGCGTACAGGTTTATTCAAATTGCCCGGAGATTTTGTGTTCAGCGGTAAAAGCTGGAAAATGTATTTCCCTTTAACAACCAGTATAGTAATATCACTTATACTGACTATTATCATTTGGCTTATAAATTATTTCCGTAAATAGGAAATTATAGGTAAAGAAAACAGCAAATATAAAATAACTAACGTTTTGTTGGACACGGGCATGATACTTTGAAATCAAGGAGGAAACCAGATGTCTTCCATTGAGCAGGCGGCAAAAATCATATCATCAAGTCGAAAAGGTGTGGCTTTCACTGGTGCCGGTATTTCCGCTGCCAGCGGCATATCAACTTACCGTGATTCCGGCGGATTGTGGGATCGTTATGGATCGCAGGGCATTCTCAATGTCTTAGCCAAACATCCGGACAAAACACATGAGATCCTTAATGGTTTCTTCTCTGCTCTGGAGAAGGCACAACCGAATCCGGCGCATCTGGCTCTGGCTAAACTCGAGGAAATGGGACACCTTGAAGGCGTAATCACCCAGAATGTAGATAATCTCCATCGGGAAGCCGGAAGCAAGTCCGTTTACGAATTGCACGGAAACCTGTTCCGGTTCCGGTGCATGACCTGCGGGAAAAAGAAAGGAACACAGCGGAAGGCTTTCTTTGACATGGTTCGGCCGGTGCTGAACAAGGCTGAGACATTTTCTCTGGAATCGTTGTTGATGGCTTTCCCAAAATGTGAATGCGGGGGAATGACACGGCCGGACTTTGTCAGTTTTGGGGAAGCTGTTCAGGATTTGCCCAAAGCGAGAATTGCTGCTCAAACCTGCGATGTCATGTTGGTCGTAGGTACCTCGGGCGTGGTTTACCCTGCTGCCGCACTGCCGGAAATCGCTAAGTCCGCCGGCGCGTGCCTCATAGAAATTAATTGGAAGGAATCGGAACTGACCTCTCTGTGTAATCTTTCCATTCGAGCCCAGGCGACCGAGGCCTTACCCCGAATTCTGAATTGTTTAACTCCTGCAAAAAAATCATGAAGAACTTAGATTCCTTCATGTGTCAGGTATCGGCTTAGTAGAAGGAAAAGCATTAATATTACATGAAAATCGATTATTCCAATATTTCAAATACTTATGACGACCATCGTTCTTTTTCACATTCGGAGATACTCAAATTAATCAGCTTTGGAAATTTGAAAGATGGAATGAAAATCCTTGATCTTGGTTGCGGGACCGGAAATTTATCTGCCGGATTGTCAAACTGTATAAAAGTAGATATTATAGGTATTGACAAATCTTTTCCGATGCTTAAAAAAGCAAAGGCTAAAGCATTACAAATTATATGTGCGGATGCCGACTACAATCTGCCATTCAATGACCATTCTTTCGATGTTGTAATTGGGTCATATGTCATTCATCATATTAAAAACAGGATGTCTTTAATTGCAGAGTGTTTTCGTATATTATGTGACGGTTCGCTTATCTTTTTAACATCCAGCCATGATCAAATAGAACAAATACATCCTGTTATAAAAGAATTTTTTCCATCTCTAGTTGACTTGGATAAAAAAAGATTTCCTGAAATGTCGGAACTGGAGTCTTTGTTTAAAGCCGCAGGATTCAAAAAAATAAAACATGAGGAATTGGTTATAAGTAAAATTCCGATAGATATGATGTATCTGGAGAAAGTAAGAAACAAATTTGTTTCAACATTTTACCTCTTGTCAGAAAAAGAATTCAATAAAGGTATTGAAAAATTAGAGGTTTTTATCAAAAAAAATAAAGAGCCTATATACAGAGACTGGTGGGGAACAATGATTCTTGGAGAAAAATAGAGAATTCTTTTCAATATGATAAAAATTTATTTGCAAAACCAGACGCCCAGCATTCCCCTCATGGCAGTTTCATATGTTTTGAGTGCGAGTCCTGCTTCTTTCAGTAAGGGTGGCATGCCGCCGTTTGCTTTGTAGGATTTGTAATGGTGTGAATTAGATATGCCAATAGTGTTTTCCATTAAATCTATCAGGCGTCCGGGAAAACTTGCCCGATTGGTGTAATCGGCAATGATGACCATATTGGACACACGTTTCATCTCGATCAGAATGGGGAGCCGTTTTTCCTGTGGCGTTTCATGAAAAAGGAGCGTGGCCATTGAAATATCAAAACTTCCATTCGTGAAACGGGAAAGATCACTTGCATCACCTAACTCAAATGAAATATTAGAATAACCGTAGCGGGATTTTTCATTATCCGCGTATCTTATCATACGGTTTGACAAATCCAGGCCTACTCCTCGCTCAATGCGGGATGCCAGGCTACAGAGTTGGTGACCGGTTCCGGATGCGACATCAATGACAGTCGATCCACCGGGGACCTGTTTTGAAATCAAAGCTCTTGTATTTTTCATGATAGGATCCCAAAATTTTGCGTACAGGAAACCGGCATAAAAGTCATTTTTTGTTATTACTTTCGTCAATTGGCGTTCCTTATTATTTAAAGTTAATTGTTATCAAACGATTTATAAGTTTTTTGTCTCAAAGATTGAAAAATATCATTTACTGAAAATCAAGTAAGCGTAAGTTCCGCCGAAAGAAATGCCTGCAAGAACAGCGTTATTGACTTCCAGTGTTTTTTTCTCTTTTATTACAAACGTAAGTGGTTTGAGTGGATTCTCCAGTCCAACAATGGGAGGCAAAATATTATTCTCCAGGGAAAGTGCCAGAGCGCAAGCTCTGATTCCACCGCTGGAGAAACTCTCTCCGATTGCTCCTTTGAGCGAAGTGATAAACGGTTTTTTCTCCGAAGAATCAAATGTTGCGGAATAAGCTTCCGCTTCCGCTGCATCGAGTATTTTGTCACCGTTAGCTGCTGCAAATATGGCCTGAATATCATTGATTGAAATACCTGCATTTTGCAGCGCACGGCTAAATGTCTTTTTCATACCTTCCGGGTTTTGCGGCCACGCGGTCGGTTTTGTCGGTGATGAACCCATGCCTGTTCCTTTGATTTCACAATAGGGCTTGCACCCTCTGGCGATTGCCGATTGCAGGCTTTCCAGGCAAATTATTCCGCAACCTTCTCCGACAATCATTCCGGTTCGTTCTTTGTCGAATGGACGGCAGCTTTCTTTTTCTTTGTTTTGCGGAGACAATGCGTGAAATTTTGTCAGCGATTTGTAGTAAAATTCAGACAAAATATCCGCGCCGCCGGCAAAAATAAAATCAACTGTGCCGCGCCTGATTTCTGCCGCGGCGTAGGCAATCGCGTTTTCGGCGGAAACGGCAAAATGCGTTACAGTTGTATTGACGCCGCGAAATCCCAGTTCGATGGAAGTATGACCGGCGGCGGCATTCATTACAGTGTTGGGCACCAGTATCGGATTGACGGAGCCAGGTCCTCCGGTAAAAAGCGTTGTCAGAAACTGGACGGTAATATCTGTCGCACCGAAAGCTGTTCCCAGAACAATACCGACACGGTCGCGGTTTGTCTCCGTGATTTGGAAGCCCGCATCATCCAGGGCAAGACGAGCCGAGGCTGCAGTCATCAGAGATATTTTGTCCATTCGTCGCATGTTTTTTACAGAAATAAAATCCCGCGGACTGAAATTAGTGACTTCCGCGCCCAGATGCGAGGAAAGTGTGCTTGTGTCAAATGACTTGATTTCTGCAATTCCGGTTTCCCCGGAAAAAAGTCTGCAACCGAATTCTTCTTTACCGATTCCCAGAGGGGTTACCATGCCGATGCCGGTTACAACCACACGTTGAGCGTTTTCTGTCTGCTTATTTTTATTCATTCGCAGCACCCTTTTCGGAATATTTACCGAAAATCAGCGTTGTGTTGTTTCCCCCGAAGGCAAAGGAATTAGAAAGAACTGCACGCAATGAAGTTTTTCTGGAACCGGATGTAACATAATCCAGATCGCACTGCGGGTCGTTTTCCTGATGATTTATTGTCGGTGGTATAAAACCATGCTGCAGCGCCAAAACGGAAACAATACCTTCCAGTGCGCCGGAAGCGCCGAGCGTGTGTGCGTGCATGGATTTGGTGGAACTTACCGGAATAGAATAAGCACGTTTTCCAAAAATTTCCTTGATAGCCTTTGTTTCCGTAAGGTCGTTAACCGGGGTGGCTGTGCCGTGTGCGTTGATATAATCGATGTCGTCGATGGATAGACCGCTGTCTTTCAGCGCAGCCTGCATGGAGCGAACAGCACCGGAAGCCTGTTCGTCGGGAGCCGTCATATGGAAAGAATCGCAGGTAATTCCGTAGCCTAGAATTTCACCGTAAATTTTAGCTCCCCTGTTCAGGGCTGAATCAAGTGATTCCAGAATTATTATAGCCGCGGCTTCACCCAGCGAAAGCCCGGCACGATTTTTATCAAAGGGTCGGCAGGTTTCAGGATCAACTGATTTAAGCGCGTTAAAAGCGGCATAAGTGAGCCGGCACATTGGCTCCACGCCTCCGGCAATCATCATAGAAGCCTGGCCGCCAGCTATTAAGTCCCGCGCATAGCCGATGGCCGTGGCGCCTGCGGAACAGGCTGTCATGAATGTTGTTTTCGGTCCTGTAAAACTGAAAACAGAAGCGATACGGTCAGCTGAAGACGCGCAAAATAAAGACGATAGGGTGGTAAAATTCGCATCTTTGCCGTTATTTTTTAAGTTATCTCTATAGAATTCTTCCGCTTCCAGAAGACCACCCGCACCGCCGCCGATGGCAAGACCGATTTCATCTTTTAGTTCTTCCGGTGGTGGATAAAGTCCGGCATCGCGCAAAGCTTCCAATGTCGCGGCAAAAGAAAGCTTATCCGCGCGCGACATTCTTTTAATGGAAAAATTTTCAGGAATATAATCGCGGACGACGAAATTTTTTATTTGGCCTCCTGTTTGAGAGCGAAAACCTGTTGTATCAAAAAGATCAATCGACCCTATGCCGCACACGCCTCCTTGCAGTGCCCGCGCAAAATCCGGCACATTATTGGCAATCGCGTTTAGTGTTCCTAGTCCGGTAATGACGATACGTTTTTTCAAATTAAATCTCGTTTTATAAAATCAGCAATTATGTCATGATTTGTCATTGCGAATCCCGATTTATCGGGATGTGGCAATCTAAAAAAAATACTTTTTTACAGTTTTAGCAAATTATAAAAAACTTAATTTGGCCCCGATAAAAAGTCAACAAATATTGACATAAGAGACAGGACTTCTTATACTACCGTCGGCTGTTCTTTTGGTCTGAGAGGCTTTAAAAATTGCGAAGATGCTCAAGGTGCAGATGTGATATTCCCGAGTCAAGTTAAAGATAATCTCTGGATTTTAGGCAACGACTATTTTCATTTTTACCTGATAAAGGGAAACGATACATGCGCTCTGGTGGAGATTGGAATATCGGCAACGGTGGATATTCTGTTGGAGCAATTATCATCCATAGGGGCAAAGCCGGATTTTCTGATTGTTACTCACCCCCACAGCGATCATGTTACAGGGTTGGATTTTTTGAAGCGAGCCTTTCCCGGAGCAGGAATAATTGCAGGAAACGGAGCGGAATCTTTTCTCAATCATTCCAAAGCGATTAAAAGCACAATAACTGAAGACGATTACGTGGCGAAATCTATGGCATCTCATGGTCTTTTTGCCCGCAGGCCGGCAATAACATCTGTGCCATCGCTATCCGGTTGCACGGTTATGAAAGATGGTAATGAGCTTGATCTTGGAGAAGTGACGATAAGTTTTTTAGAGGCAAAAGGACATTCTCCCGGTAATATCCTTGTTCATATTCCTGCTTTGCAAGCAGTTCTGGTGTCGGATAGTCTGGGGAACCGTTATCCCAAACGGGGATTTTTTCCAACTTTCTTTACTGGGTATGCTGATTATGTAGCAACAATTGATCGTCTTTCGGGACTTAATCCCAAGTTTCTCGGCCTTGCCCACAACGGTTTGTTTTCAAAAGACGATGATATAAAGGACATATTTCAAAAATCACGGGAAGCCGCAAATTATGTAAAGACATATATTATTAATGATGCGCATGATGATGAAACGATAGCCAGGAATCTTTACAGTCATTATTACATCGATGAACTTACCATTTACTCGCCGGAAAACATTTTGAACTGTTGTCGTTTGTTGGTGCGCAGAATCAGAGAGCTGGAGGAAAATTATACATGAGAAAATTCATCATCCTTTTTGCTATTTTAGTAATATTGTTCCTGTGGAGTGGCAGCGCTCTTGCCCAGGGAGAGCTTCAGTTTATAAAACTGGGTAATTATCGTCTGGAGAATGGCCAGATCATCAGTAACTGCCGCTTAGCTTATCGCACCTTTGGCGCTTTAAATGAGGATAAATCTAATATCGTTCTGTTTCCCACCTGGCTGGCCGGAACGACGAAGGACCTGGTTGATCTGGGATTAATCGGACCCGGAAAATTAGCGGACAGCTCTAAGTATTTTATTGTGGCGGTCGATGCTTTCGGTAGTGGTGTATCATCTTCGCCATCTAACAGCAAACTTCAGCCTAATCAGGCATTTCCGCAATTTTCCATTAAAGATATGGTGGATACTCAATATATTTTACTCACCAGATATCTGCATTTAACTCGTATTCATGGTGTAATCGGCATATCGATGGGTGCAATGATGGCTTATCAATGGATGGTTTCCTATCCGGACTTCATCAATAAAGTTGTTGCTATTGTCGGGACACCGAAATTAACTTCGTATGATCTTCTTCTGTGGCAGGCAGAGCTCAATGCCATAAATGCCTGCGCTGGAAAATCGAAAAATACATGTATGAAAGTAGTAGCAGACATTCATAATCTTCATTCAAGAACACCTCAGTACGTTACGGCTAATATATTGCCTGAATCTTTCCCTCAATTTTTAACTGAAGCGGAAAGGGGCATCATGAAGTTCAATGCATACGATTGGGCGTGGCAATTGAAAGCTATCGTGGGTCATGATATTTATCGTTCGTTCGGAGGAAAACCGGAAACAGCTGCAAATACTATAAGGGCAAAAGCACTCATTGTCTGGGCTAAGCAGGATCTTACGGCCAATTCCGAACCAGCGCAGATTCTTGCCCGGTATTTGCATGCCGAAACCCTGGAGTTGCCGGGTGATTGCGGTCATTTGTCTTTTCTTTGTGCCAGCGAAATATTGCGCGATAGGGTTAATACATTTATGGAATGATTTTAAGATGAGAACTATAAGCAACAATAGACTTTAGTTGTTGACACAAAAACCTACCCATTATATTATTTTTGCCACGAGGTAGAATATTCAGAAAGCATTTAAAATAAAGTAACGTAGGTGAAAGAAAATGATTCAAGATCGTCTTGATAAAATTGAAGATAAATTAAAACAAAGCAATACGATCAAAGATAACGATAAAGCCGAATTATTGAACCTTGTGAAGACTCTGAGGAAGGAAATTGCCGACCTTTCCCGAACTCACCATGAGCAGGCAGAAAGCGTTGCCGGTTTTGCCGAATTATCAGCCCATGAGGCCACACGCAGTGAAAAGAGCTTGGAACTCTTTAATTTGTCGATTGAAGGTTTGACTTCATCAGTTCAGGGATTCGAAGTATCTCATCCAAGACTGGTGGAGCTTATTAATACTTTTTGCACAATGCTTGCTAGGCTTGGAATATAAAAAATCCGGTTAACTACCCCATAGATTTGTTTTTTACTTCTGACGTTGATTATCATTCTGAACTAGAATACAAAAGCAAAATGTGTGGAAATTAGCAGCTTGAGTCTCGGTGCATTAAAACAAAGCCTAAAGTATATAGGCTTGTTTAATATCGGGAAGGGTGTAGTCAGATATGCTGGCTATCGGTATCAACGGAAGCCCGAGAAAAAACGGAAATACGGCTACTTTACTGACAAAGGCGCTGGAGGGAGCGGCTTCGCATGGAGCTGACACCGAATTGATACATCTGTATGATCTTTCTTTTAAGGGATGCAGCAGTTGCTTCGCGTGTAAACTCATTGGCAGGTCTCAAAATGGAATTTGTGTTCAGAATGACGACCTGAATCCGATACTCAAAAAGATTGTAAATAAAGCTAATGGGCTAATTCTGGGAACGCCGATATATTTCGGATCAATGACCGGTGAAATGCGTTCATTGATAGAAAGACTTCTGTTCGCTCCCCTCGTATATACCATGCCGACCAGGTCTATACTGCCGCGAAAAATCAATACGGGGATTATTTACACTATGAACATTACAGAAGAAATGTGCGAAGAACAAGGTTTGAGGACAATGTTCCAATCTACCGAGAAATCATTTCGCATGATCTTTGGTGGTACGGTTGAAACCTTTTGCTGCTATGACACCTGTCAGTTTCCCGTCTATGCTGAAGTCGTTATGGAGTATATGGATCCAGTACAGAAAGCTCAACGACGTGAGCAGGTCTTTCCGAACGACTGCCGAAAAGCATTTGAGTTCGGTTGCCGGGTAGCTAATAAATCCGGTCATTAAGAACAGACCGGTGTTCTCCCATCATAAACTACCAGATGTTTGCTAACGAATTTACATCCAATAAATAAGATCGGCATAGCTGCCATTTTTACGATAAATAGTTCGGTTATACGGTTTGAGGAGTCTAAAAAATATAGATAGAAAAAATATAGATAGAAAAAATATAGATAGTTGACATAGGTGGCCGTTGTCCCTATACTGAGCTAACAAAAAAGAAGTTTTTTAAAATCGGTGGTAGTGGCAAAGATAATTTGCAATTATGAATTATGAAAGGGGGTATTTATGTTTAAAATATCAAAAATATGCTTTATTATATCAGGATTTCTGCTTATTGCAGATTCCACGTTGATGTTTCTCAATAAGCCGAACCCCTTGGGACTTCCGCTACCCTGTCCCATAACACTTTCTATATTAGGAATAGGTTTGATTTTATTTTCACTGGCAAAGAAATAGAAATGAAAGGCATTCACGCTATCTTGCATAACGATTGTTCACTGTATTGGGACACAAACAAATGCATAATATGCGTGGTTTAAATATGGGATTGTGGTTGTTATAACTCAACCATTTGATAAATATTTTATAAAAAATTTATGATTAAAGAAAGGAGTTTTATGCGTAAACTTATTATTTGTGTTTTTATTTTTTTATTGGTTTCTCCGGTGTGGGCTGCTACGCCTCAAACTGAAGACCAGAAAGCACTTTATGCGCTGGGCGCTGATCTGGCAAAGAAGTTGTCTATTTTTGATCTTACTGCCGATGAGTTTGAGTTCGTCAAGCAGGGTATGAGTGATGTTATTGCCGGTAAAAAATTAGAAGCAGAGCCGGAAGCTTATCAGCAGAGTATTGGTATCTTGTTTCAGGCAAGAATGATTGCTGCTGCGCAGAGACAAAAAATGTTGGCCAAGCCGTATTTAGAAAAAGCAGCGAAGGAAAAAGACGCACAACTGATGGCGTCGGGTCTTGTCTACCAGTCAATTAAAGTCGGGACCGGTGCTCAACCGAAGGGTTCGGATGTAGTTAAGGTTCATTACACGGGCACTTTTATTGATGGCAAGGAATTTGACAGTTCAGTTAAACGAGGTCAGCCTTTAGAATTTCAGCTTGATCAGGTTATCCCCTGCTGGACGGAAGGCCTTGCAAAGATGAAAATCGGCGGAAAAGCCAAATTGATATGTCCTTCGGATATCGCTTACGGCGATCAGGGCAGGCCGCCTATTGTGCCCGGTGGAGCGACATTGATCTTTGATGTTGAATTGTTGGATGCAAAAGCTGCTCCGGCCAGTGCTTCTACACCCGCCAAGAAACCGGCAGCGTCCAAGACAAAAACAAAGAAATAAGTCCGATTGAAAACAGTATAAAATAAGGGCGGGTTGTGTTCCCGCCCTTATTGACATAAACAAATGATTTTCTTATACGGAATTTCCATAAAAACAAAATCTTATTATTATCTGCAAAATATCAGAAGGAAATAATTTATTATGGGATATGGTAGTGTTGAGGATGTCCAGTCGAGACTGATTAAGGCCGGATATATTCCCTCAAAAGAAATAGCAACCGTTGTTTTTTTGGCTTATGCAACACAAAAGCCCATTTTGGTCGAAGGGCCGGCGGGTGTAGGAAAGACAGAGTTAGCCAAGGCCGTAGCGCGCTCCCTGGATAGGGAGCTTATCCGGTTACAGTGCTATGAAGGATTGGATGAAGCCAAGGCTCTTTATGAATGGGAATACGCCAAACAGCTTCTTTATACCCAAATGGTTAAGGACCGGCTCAATGACATCATTTCTTCCGCCGCGACTTTGACTCAGGCAGTTGATCAAATAGCCGCTCAGGAAGACGCTTTTTTCTCCGACCGTTTCATTCAGTCCCGGCCGCTTCTGCAGGCCATCAGCTCGGAGAAGCCGGTCGTGCTTCTTGTGGACGAAGTGGACAAATCCGATCCGGAGTTCGAAGCGTTTCTGCTGGAACTTTTGAGCGACTTTCAGGTTTCCATTCCCGAACTGGGCACCCGTAAGGCTGTTCAGATTCCTTTTGTACTTCTTACATCCAACAACTACCGTGATATGAGCGATGCTCTCAAGCGCCGCTGTATTCATCTCTATATCGATTATCCGGAGCGAACTACGGAAATTTCCATTGTCCGGCTCAAAATTCCTGGGATAGAAGAAAAGCTTTGTGCTTCCCTTGTTGATGCGATTCGCAAAATTCGCACGTTTAATTTAAAGAAAAGTCCAAGCATTTCGGAAACAATTGATTGGGCGCAATCGCTTATTGCTTTGCAGATAACGGAACTGACGCCGGAGGTAATTTCCGAAACGCTCAATATTATCTGCAAGTATCAGGTTGACATGGAAAAAGTACGTAAGAGTATGAATAGGGTATTGCATTAGTACTAAAAAAATATGTAACGGAGATAATATGAAGTTCATACCCTTGTTTTTGTTGATAGCCATTTTGGGCTGCTACAACTTCCAAAAATCTATCGTCAAATTATCGCCTGGAGATTCCAAGTCACGAGTTATGGAAATTATGGGAGACCCAGATGATTCTCAGTTCAACGGACACTTAGAGATTTTTCAATACTTCGGTGTTGTCAGCTTCGGCAATTGCGATTATCGGCAAATATGGTTTCGTGATGGACGTCTCATTGGAACAACTTCATATCGTTCGTCTTGTGTCGGTGGATGCTCACCATGTTTACGGACTATCGATTGGAGCCGTCCTCCAGACCAGATATTCGAAATCCGCCATCGTTAAACGAAAAGAAGTAGAGCACCCACAAAAAAGAGTTAGTCCGGCGAATAACCTAAAGGTCACACATGCCGGAGAGTAATGAAAATAATGAACTGGATTCCGGCCTGCGCCGGAATGACGAATTGGTAATTTATGGTCAAACTCATCCAGCGATTTGCATCCTGCTGCCGTGCGTCGGGAATGCGCGTGTCAACATCGGAAGTTCTCGATAGCCTCAAGCAGTTACGGTTGATTAGTCCGACCGATGAGCAGCAATTCCGGTCTCTTCTTCGTGCCAACTTTGCCAAAAGCATTAAAGACGTGCAGCATTTTGATCGTCTCTATCATCTTTTTTTCCATGAAATGCGCCTGGATACAGCTGACATAAAAAAAGCGGCTTCCTACGCAGAGCAAATCAGACAAGCCGCGGAAATGCTCAAACAGATGCCTCATGACGATCCGGTTTATGATGCTGTTGTGGACTTTCTGCAGGGAAATCCTCAGGCTCTTCTTCGGGAGATGCGCCGGCTTCAAACGGAGGAAGAACCGGTAATGCTTCGTTTTAATCTTGGTCCTCTAGGCAACCGCCTTAACGTGATGGTTCAGATCAATAGAGCCGCTGAAGCAGCTCGTGCGCTGGTGGAAGATCATTACGGAAAAACCGGTTCGCTGGCCGGGCACGATCTTTCAGCCTATTTTGAAGAGCGCGCGGCAACGGCGCGTTCCATCCTTACCAATGAACCGCGTTCCGGAGATTTCGGTACAAAAACAACAAAAACAGAAGAGAAGAAAATTAAGGAACTTGGCGAGAAATCGTTTTCTTCCTTAACACGTGAAGAAACAGAAGAAATGCGCGAAGCGATTGACAGGCTGGTACGCAAATTGAAAAATATTGTCAGCCGCCGCTATTTGGTTTACAATAGAGGAAATATAGATGTTAAAAAGACCCTGCGTGCTTCAGCGAAATACAACGGTGTTCCGGTTGAAATAAAATACCGTCGTAGGGCAAAACGCAAAAGCCGGATTGTTACGCTATGCGATGTTTCGGGATCAGTCTGGGCGGCGGCGCGCTTCATGCTGAATTTGCTGTATGCTCTTCAAGATTGTTTTGAAAAGGTTAACAGCTTTGTTTTTATTGATCACTTATCGGAAGTAACTTCCATATTTGAAGAAAATGAAATCAATGAGGCAATTAGTCTGGTGCTGGAAAAGTCTGATGTAAATTACAATGCATCAACCGATTACGGTGAAACTTTACGCAATTTCAAAAAAGATTATATGGATCTTCTGAACAAGAAGACAACACTGATAATTGTCGGCGACGGTCGCACCAACTATATGAATCCCGAAGATGAGATTCTCGGCCAGATGAGAGAACGCTGCCGGCGTGTGATCTGGCTGAATCCGGAGCAGGAAAATCTCTGGGGGTCCGGTGACAGCGAAATAAGGTCTTATATGCCTCACTGTCATGAGGTGCGGCAATGCCGGAATATTAATCAATTACTTACTTTCATCGAGGAGTTGGTTTTGTAAAATGAATACTATTGCATCGGAAAAATCTTACAGTTGGATATCCCGTTTTGCCATTGAACATGTAGCTTCACGCTCTGATTTGCAGACGATTCAGAAATTTCCCCATGATATATGGCAGAAAATGAGTGAAGCGGGATTTTTTAAAATAGGAATATCGCCGAAATACGGCGGTAACGGCGGCGGATTCAGGCAACTTACCGAGGCAGGTGAAGTTTTTGTCCGCAGTGGTTACAACATGGGGCTTGCACTATCGTGGTTATATCAACAAATTATCGCCACGCGTGTTATATCCGCTTTCGGTAATGAAAAACAGCTTAAGCAATATTTACCGTTGATGGCTCAGGGAAAGCTAATAGTGTCCTTTGCTGTTTCCGAACCAAAACACGGAGCACATCCCAAATTATTGACATCTTCAGCAGTTCCTGAAGGCATTTATTATAAGATCAATGCCGACAAAATTTATTTAACCAACGCGCCGATAGCCGACCTTTTTATAATCATAGCTATGACAGGCATAGAGAAAGAACAGAAAAAATTCAGTGCATTTCTGGTTTCGACTGATAACAGTGGTGTTATTGTTAAACCACAGATGAAATTTGATTTTCTCAAGCCTGCCCCGCACGGCGGAATTAAAATGCAAGATTGCCTCGTGCCCGCGTCTGCCTTGCTCGGAGACAAGGATACCGCTTATACGAATATAGTCGTACCGTTTAGTGATGCGGAAAGTGTCGTCCTGATGGGTGCCGTAACGGGTGGAATGGGCGCGGAACTTATGGATTTGATCATGGAAAGTGACAGACGCAATATTCATAAGGATAAAGCATTGCAAAGCGAAGTAGGAGCGCTTGATTCTCTGCTGGAAACTATGCGTGCCATTGCCCGCGATGCAGCGCAAAAACTGGATGAGCAGGATAGTGCCGCTGTGCCTCTTATAGTTACATTCAAAGAACTGGTTGCCGGTTTTCAGGCAAGAATATCGGCAGCGGTCGCCAAGTGGGAAATCAAAACAAGGGAACGTTATAATGTTCTTCAGGCAGATATCAATGTTCTGGGAGCGCTTCAGGAAAAAACACTTCAGGCCAAGCAGGCCAAGCTGGGAGACGAACTGCTTCACGGGGCCAGATAAAAAATCTGGTCGGGAAACAAAAAATGAAAATTTTTGTTATTTAATTTCGTCAATCCATTTTATTACGGATTTATTGAGAATAAGGCTGTCTTTTTTTTCTGTTATCTTGGTAGACAACTTGAAGGATTGTATCTGTTCCGGATAATTAATTTCCACGTCACTTAGCAATAAAAAATTTTCATTAGTGGATTTAATTATATCAAAGAGTTTTTGTCCCGGTAAAACATTAATAGAACATTTTATGGAAGTGTCATCGGTGCAAATAATAGTTACTTTCTTTTTTTGCATTTCTATCATGCTAATTACCTCCTCCTTGCCTTATGCGAATTTATTAATTAAGCGCTTTTGATAATATCTTGTTAAAATCCGGGAGAAAATAAAAATCTAAAAATTACTTTTCTTACTATAGAATCAAATTGAGTCTATTTCAAGGAAATTATTATTTAAATGTTTTTTATCTGAACGGAAAATAAGTGGATTGTAGGGCTGGATTCTAAAATTGCGGGATATTTTTTACAGCGGATGATTTTTTTCAATCATTATTGGACAGCTTAACCCGGCGTATTACTAATTCTAAGTATATGCCGGGTTCACTGCCTATCTAACACGTCCAGAAGGGGGGATGGACAGTATTATATAGTGTTAAAAATATCTATAATGCTTAGATGACCATTTGTTTTCTTCTAACTTATTACTTCGGCAATTAAATATATACAATGTTTCCTTCCCTATCCTCCGCTGGCGGAGGTGTCACGTAGTGACGGAGGTGGACAAAGAGTGTTGATGTAACCTATGAATATTATAACTGCCTTAAAAGCATCCACCCCCTTAATCCCCCGCCAGCGGGGGACACGCACAATGGGTAAAATTATTAACATGTCTAATTGCCGGAGTAATAACTAAATATAACCTTATTGACGACGCTTTATTGCAAAAACAGCAGCACCTAAGGCGCCTATTATTTGCGGGTCAACAGGCAAAGGAGTTACTTCCATATTGATGACCTTTGTGAGTGCTTTTATCAGGCCCTTGTTTTTGGCACAACCTCCGGTGACGGTTACCTGGGGACGCATACCGATACGTTTAAGTAAAGTGAAGCAGCGTTTGGAAACGGCCATCTCAATGCCGGCTGCGATATCTTCCGGTGGATTTCGGCGCGCAAGGAGGCTTATTACTTCGCTTTCGGCAAAGACACTGCACTGGGCGGTGACTGGGATGACCTTTTTGGCTTTTAAAGAGAGAGATGCAAATTCATCTAAATCCATGCGGAAGATACGACTCATAGCTTCGAAAAAGCGACCGGTTCCGGCTGCGCACTTGTCATTCATAGCGAATTCCAGCACGGATCCATCGTTATCGATAGAGATTGTTTTAACATCCTGTCCGCCGATATCGACAAGAGTTTTAATTGCCGGTGCACAGGAAAACGTTCCCATAGCATGGCAGCTGATTTCCGAAATATTTTCATTGGCAAAAGCCACTTCATTGCGACCGTAACCCGTGCCTACCAGATAGGTAAGGTTTTTGTGGCTGCCAAGATCCGGGACCTGGGCACATGCTTTCTCCAGTGCCTGTATGGAAGTAACTTCCGGGTCTATTTCGCTGGGCACTATAATGCTCGCAACCATGGTGCCGTTTTCGTTAAGGATTACCGCTTTGCCGGTGGTGGAGCCTATGTCGCATCCACCAAAATATTTTTTCGTCATGTTTGTTTTTCTCCCTGTTAATATAAAATTATCTTGCAGTATTTATAGATCCAGCATCCAACCCTTGCCCTGTATTCGGGCAATGCCTCGCGCGGAAGATAGAAATGCCGATCTGAAAATATTACTCATAAGAGCCTGCTTGACTGGTGTCAGCTTCAGAAATGCCCCGATAAAAGTTCTCATATAGTTTTGGGTAATACTCTGGGGGTTGTCAAACAACTGATTCTGGAGAGTACCGCGCTCGAGCGCTGCCAGCATAGTCACTTCGAAAAGAGATTCCGGGTGCAAAACCTTATTCTCCCGCGGTATCATTTCCATTGCCTTGAAGGAGCATTTAGCTATGCACACTCCGCAGCCCACGCATATATCGGTATTCAGTTTGCACGTTTTCTTTTTTTTGTTTTTGGGATCATTTGCAGATTCCAGACTTAAGGCATTTACCGGGCATACTTTGACGCATTTTCCGCACCCGGTGCACTTGTCCGCGTAAATTTTAGAAATGAAATTGGAAGTAACGACGCAATTCTGATATCCGTACTTGGTCAAGCCGCCTAAAAAATTACAGCAACATTTGCAGCAATGACAGATGGCCACGGGATTCTTTTTTGTGTTCACGGCGCAAAATACGAGGCCATGTTCTTTCGATCTGGCAAAATTTTCGAGCATCTCGGATTTGGTGACTTTTCGTGCCAGGTTGTTCCTGATGCCATACTCCGCTCCGATTCCTAAAAGACTGCAGCAATCCGTAGGCGCATCGCACCCGCTGGTTCCGGAATGCAGTTTTTCATTTCTGCAGGAACACAGTCCGATGGCGAATTTATCAGTGTTTTCAATGAGCGACGATGCTTTTTCGTAATCGAAAAATTCCGTGTGACTGCTGTCTGTAACTGATTCTTCAACAGGAATAACGCGAAGCGCGGAAATCCTTTCATTGTTTGAAAAGTTTGCTGCATGCACAGAGCCGAAGTATTCATGAAAAAGTTCAGCCATCTTCTTTTTGTTGACGTTGTTGTCGGTTCTCATCATGGTGAATTCAAAAATTCCTATGGCTATAGGCCATGGCATATAGTAGTAACGGCCGTGGTCTTCGTTCCATATGTCCATGACCAGTCCCTTTCTGCATAAACTTTCCAGTATGTTTTGCAGGCGGGTTTTTTCAATCTTAGTGATTTGTGATATTTTATCCAATGTCGCGAGAGTATAGGGCATTTTTACCACCACATCCGCCTCTTCAGTTGTATAAAGCTCCTTCAGTATGCTGTGCCATGTTTCATTCCACGGCGCCTTCACATGCAGGTTGTCTATTTTTTCTCCCAGCTGACGATATATATGGCCTTTGTCGGTAATATGCATGAGCAAATCTCCTGTATTGAACAAAAAAAGTTATTGATCGATGCGTTTAGCCTTCATGACGTTTTCCATAAAGAATTCAGCCTGTCTAATCATGTTATCATGGGATACAATCCGTTCATCGGAAAGATCGTAATCGAGTATGAGCAAAGGAATGCCTTTTTCACGACACTTTTCACGCAGTATGCCGTTCATGGCCTGACCGCCTTTACAGCCCACATGGTTGGAAACCCAGACCATATCAAGATTGAACTGCTTGACCATACGGAAGATATCATCGAGGTAGTTTTCGGCCGGGCCACGGGTATGGCGCACCATGGGACCCTGCATGATAGTCTTTCCCCAGCTTTTTATCATGGTTTCGGGTGAAGTTGTATCAATTGGTTCATGATGATTGTAGGTCATACTGTCGTTGATAAGGACCACGCCGTAGGTGCTTTCTGCCCAGTTGAAAATGTCGCTGAAATGCAGAAAGGGCGGATTCCAGAGCACCGCTCTATATCTTTCATTTTTTGTGGCAGGAATATTATTTTCCAGATTTTTACGCGTCATTTCAACGAGCTTTTCATAGTGTCGAATCGAGTCCGGATTTCCTGCCGAGACGTTGAAGTGCCATATATGACTCAACCATACCGCTGTGCCGGCCATAGGACTTGGCTTGACGCGGCTCATTTCCCACAATTCCATTTCCAGTTCCAGCATGCGATTGCGGCCTTCGAAAATCTTGCGCATGCGATCCCAGTCCATACGATTTGGAGTGTGCTTTTCCAGAAAGCTGATCATACCCATCACGTCTTTGGCAAAAAGTTGTTCAGCTCGTTCGTTGTAGAAATTATAAGGAGTATCCAGACGGTAGGTAGGGATGTTGCCGTACGCCCGCTGAATGAAGGCATAGGAGGCTGCTCCGGCGTCGCAAGGCAAATTGGAGCTAACCATGGCCATGCCTTGGGGTGTTTGACCCTTGACAACCATGCCCACCGTTGCCTTAGGCAGGCTGCAGGCATCGGGATTCATACCCGAGTTTTCGGCTTCATCGATGTATTGTAAGCTGGCGTCGGATACCAGAATGGGCAAGATAATTCCCCAAAGTTCCAGCATGTAACAGTTCAAACCCATTCCACGTCCGATATCGTAAGGGACTAGGTCCTCAAAAATGACGAGATTCTCGGCATCAAACAACATATTTCGCAGTTCGTTAATAACACCTAACGTTACAGAGTTAACCGTAATGCAAATTGCGTCATGATATAAACCGATCTTGTCGCGTGCCGCACGATTGGTAAGTCCATTGACACGAAGCAGTATTAGTATCCAGGGATATTTGATCAATGCGCGGATAAACGTGACAGGACCGAGCTTGAAAATGGATTGCCCTATCCAGTATATGATTGCCGCCCAGTTCATGATCCAGTATTTTGTATAAACCATAGCTTCCCGGGGGGGCGGCGCACTGAAATAATATCCGATGAGAGATCTCTTCAGAAAACCTTTCGTCAATTCCGGCAGACGCATGATTGTATTTTTGGTATTGTCAAAAACAGTATTGAGCTTCACGTAAGCCTCCTTATTAATCCATTATTTGCCCATGCTTTCAATAAACGCCTGTACACGTGTGCGGAGTTGGCCTTCACCACCAAGACAGTATTCCCGCTCCAGTTTGAGTACCGGTATGCCATTATCGCGCAAAGCCGATACCAGCGGCATGGAATCCACTCCCCATAGATCGCAGAATTTGATGATTTCGAGCACCACACCGTCAATATTATATTCTTTAACGGTGTCAATGATGGTATTCAGCCGGCGGTCGAAATCCTCCATCATGCGCGGACAAAGTGTCTTGGCAAAAGTATACTCAGCCAATGTTTTGTATGGACTGTCGTTGTTGATATCTATAGTTTTGAATCCGGGGATTGTTCCGGTGCAGAAACGATCTGCCACAACCAGGCATCCCTGCGACTCGATTACTTTGATAAATTCCGGATCATGCAGATGACCACCGACCACCATCAGGCGCGCCCGGGAGTTCTTTATTCCTTCGCGCTGTTCCAGTTCTTTTTTAACATCGAGGATATAAGGAAGAATCAAATCCTTTGGCGATGCCAACGAAGCCATGACGATTTGGTGGAATTCGGTGCCGCTGATAGGCGGATTTGGTTTTTTGCGCAACTCACCGATTGATTGGATGACACCGGCAAAATCATTCCACTGCTGCATGGCCTTTCTGATCGACGCATCACTCATGTCCACGCCGAAATGGCCAGCGAGCTTTTCCGCCATCATCTGTAGTTCTTCGGACATCCATACGAGCGTATCCTTGTTTACTTTGCGAGGCACATCCAGGATATGATTAAAGTCAGGCTTCTGAAGATACTCCAGGTTATCATAAAGCCGCTGCATATGGGCGCATGAAGGTACGAAGACCCATCCTTTAATCAGATCGTAACGCCCGTCCATGGCAAATTCCAGCAGTCCGCGGGCATAGCTGCAAACAAAGCAAGATAAATAATTATCAGCAAGTTCTGTGCCGGCTAAACCGGGCGCATGCAGACGTACCGGAAAAAGTTTATCTGCCATGAGCAAAGCCTCGGGCACGAACGAACAGGAATACGCAATGGGTATGCGTCCGTTTTCTACCGCCTGCTCTACCAAACGGTTTTGCGGACTTTCCAGAAGTTCTTCAAATATCTTTATGGTTTTGCTTGGTGTTGCCATACTAGTTTTCCTCCTTCATTCAACTTCTATTCCATCAGTAGATGCTTTCTCCCCGTTTTATATCTCCGAAGAGCCGCGCAAAAATCGTATTATAAAGGGACATAATTACCAAATTTCCGTACCACCATGATTCGTCTAAAGCCTTTTTCGGACAAATATTCTGGCAGTTATAACAGCGAATGCAGCGGCTATCTATAACAGGGTATGGCGCAAGAGTAATACTTTGGACCGGACATTCCCTGGCACAGATCTGACACTGATTACATAAGTTCTGTGTCAGCTTTGGTTTGGGCAGAATGATACGCAGCAGGAAAGGTTTCGCTATAAGACCAACCAGTTGATAAAATCCTAATGTTGGTTTCAGCGCGTCCGGTCGGCTCTCCGGCACATTTCCATCAGAGCCGGACTTTAGATGCTTGTCCACTGCCAAAGCAAAGGTGCGGGCTTCCGACAGATCCCTGGCGTTCGGGCGGTTCGGTAGCCGGCCAATCAGGCACGGTGCCGGGTGGTGCACCATACCACGGCTCATGAAACCGCCTATGACGGCAGCTCCTTTTTTGCGCAACTCCCGGGTGAGATCATAAAGAACAAGTCCGGGGGCTCCGCCCGCGGTAGCGAAAACAAAAGCCTGTTTATTTTGAAGAACAGGCCATGAACGAATCCAGGTTTTAACAGGTGAGGGAGCCTGACTTTCGAAACACGGGGAGCCCACACCCAGCAAATCACATTTTTTAATATCCTCTTGATTAACGTCCTGAATAGCCGAGAGACGAACGGAATGCTTTTTTTTGCGCAGAGCTGTAGCCATTGCTTCTGCAACTTTGTGTGTCTGGCCTGTTTGTGAAAAATATACTATCGTAATATTCATAGGATGCTCTCGTATAATCAATAAAAAATCAATTCAGCAGCTTCATCTTTCCCGGAACGCAAGCGATGGTGATAGCAAACATCCTGAAAATTATTAATGGCTATGCACATGCGCACATGTGCAGCCAGGATTAAATATTTCCAGTGGAAGAATTTTCATTGTTTCCAGAGATTGGCGAACCGAATTGAGCGCGGTACAATCCGGCAGCATCAAAAGACTCTTTCCTTCGATGTCGCTGTTTCTTATGTTCTCGTCCTCGGGAATAAACCCCAGGAATTCTATGTCTTCAGGTAACTGCATTTTGTTCATTTCCTGTTTATCGCGTATCCGGTTGATAATGTATCCTATACGTTCGTAATGCACGGCTTCACCTGCCACTTTTTTAAGAGTGGCTATTACTCCGATTCCTTTGGCCGATTGGTCGGACACAAGGATAAGGTGAGTAACGCTTTCCATGACACGACGGTTGATCTGCTCAACTCCGGCCTCGCCATCAATCACCACATAATCGAAATTACTGGAAAGCGATTTGATTATATCTTTCAGCATATCATTGACCTTGCAGTAGCAACCTTCCGTTTCCGGTCTGCCGATAGCCAGAAAAGCCAGATTTCCCCTTTCTTCCAAAGCATTAGTAAGTTCATAATCGAGCAGAGAAATAATCTGTTTCCTGTCGCCGCCCTCATGTTTCTCGATTTTATTTATCAGCATGTTGCGAACGTCATCCACCGTACAGCGGACAGTTATGTCCAGAGCGGACGCAAGGCCCACGGCAGGATCGGCATCAATAGCCAGCACCCTTGCCCGGGGATCTTCTATCAGAATTTTTGTTACTGCCGCGGATATTGATGTCTTTCCCACTCCGCCTTTTCCGCAAATAGCTATGATCTTGGTTTTTTTTCTAGCGACGCACATTTGTTCCTTCCTTTTGCAAATTGTTTCTGATGTTTCTCAGATCTTCCACTTCATCGCAGACATCGACAAATTCGCAGGAGTCGCATTCAAAGGACATTTCTGCGGCCATCTTGTTGAGAGCGCCGATAAGCCGCGACGCTTTGTCACCCATTACGCCCAGTTCCCGAACGTCCGCGGGCGAGGATGTTACAAAAACAACTTCCACTGATTCCACGAAATCAATGCTTCTGTACATTTGGGCAAGGGCGCTGCCGAGAGTCGCGAAATTAACTCCCCGGGCTATTGCCTCTTTGCTGACACGGCTCCATTCCCGTCCATATTGCGAAGCAGACCTCATCATGTATCCGGAGAGATTGAGGTCATACCGGGCCATCTCCAGCTCCCGGTGCCTTTCGTAACAGTTATCTTCTGTCATTCCCCGTACCCCAAGGAGGACTATCTTGCCGAAGGGAAGATTTTTCTGCTTTGATTCACTCAGATCCGGGCCGATAAGTGTTATCCGTCCATCGTTGATTTTTTTTTCATCATTGGACCACAACATAAAGGAGGTGGATTCGTCCCGGGGATTGCCCAGTTCAATTGCCGTGTCGGTTTCCAGCACCACGTTTCCTTTGCCGGCTGTGGGCCAGGCCGATTTTTCCGGAATTGCGAATTCCCTGCTTCCTTCGGATTTCTTTCGCTGAAGATAATCCCGCAGGTCGGCTATAACATTATCAAATAGATTCATTTCCCTCTTCCCGTTGCGGCGATTTTTTCTGTCTCACTTTTTTCCGGATGATTCCAATGCGTCCACGGCTATGAGGGCCGCACCCAAAGCTCCATTAATCTGGGGATTTTCCACGCGGTACATTTTCACACCCAGAGCTTTCTCCAGAGCGGAAAACATACCGGAATTTTTAGCCACGCCACCGGTCATTACTGCATCGGGTGCTACAAGAATACTTTTGGCCAGTGAAGCTGCCCGGTTGGCAACAGCCTGATGAAGCGCACTGATGATGTCCGGTATCTCTTTACCTTCATTTACCAGCGAAATAATCTCGGTTTCAGCAAAAATCACACACTGGTTGGATAGAGTAAGTTTTTCCGTGGATCGTTCTGATGTAGTGCCCAGATCTTCCAATTTGATATCAAGGGCATCAGCGATAACTTCGAGAAACCGTCCTGTGCCCGATGCGCACTTGTCGTTATATACGTAACGCTCCACGTTTCCTTTTTCATCAATCCTGATAGCCTTGGCATCCTGACCCCCGATATCGACCACTGTACGCGCTGAAGGTACCTGCCAGACTGCTCCCCGGCCATGACAGACAATTTCAGATTCTGAAGAGTTCATAAAGGGAATATGTTTGCGACCGTAGCCGGTGCCTACGCTGTATTCAATATCCTCAATTTTTATACCGGCTTTTTCCACGGCGCGCTTAATCACTTCAAGTGCCGACTTTTCCGGTTGAGCCGAAGCAAGGATAACTTCCGAAGCGATAATTTTCCCGTCTTTTAAAATAACAGCCTTGGCCGTGAGAGATCCGATATCGCAACCTGCAGTAATCATTTGGCACCTCCATTGACTTTTTCCATGGCGAAGAGCGCGGCTCCAATGGCTCCGGCAATCTGCGGATCTTCGCGGCGTATTCTTTTAATTCGTATTCCCAGATTTTTTTCCAGTGCGTTGACCACGCCGCTGTTTTTGGCAACTCCGCCCGTCATACACACATCACTTTCCAGTCCTATGTTATTGGCCAGGGTGGACATACGGCTGGCCATGGCGTTATTGACTCCCGCAGCAATATCTTCGATAGGAACTTTATCATTTAAATGCTGTATTACGTCAGCCTGTGCCCACACAGTGCACGCCGATGCAAAAGTAACCGGGTGTTTGGAACGAAGCGACATTTCTCCCATCTCGTCGAGTTTCAGATTCATCACTTTTGCCATCACTTCGAGAAAACGGCCGGTACCGGAAGCGCACTTATCGTTGGTAATAAATTTTACCATGTTGCCTTTATCATCCAGACGCAGGGCTTTGCAGTCCTGTCCGCCGATATCGATAACAGTTCTTACCGAAGGCACCAGCCAGCGTGCGCCCTTGCCATGGCAGGCAATTTCTGAAATGGCTTCATTGATAAAAGATATCTTGTCCCGGCCGTAACCGGTTCCCACACATCTCTTTATATCTTTCATGGTCAGGGCGGCCCGGGACAGGACTATGTCCATTACCTCATCGGCTGATTCCCATGGTCGTGCCTTTGATTTGATAATGACCGATTCAATTATTTTGCCGTCCTTCATAATGACGGCCTTGGACGTTAATGATCCGACATCGCATCCCGCTACGAACATTATACAAGCCTCCTTACCTTAAGAAATTCCATAAACCGTTCTTCTGTGGCTTCCCAGGACTGTACGCGCACATCAAAAGCGTCGGCATACATAATGTATGTCGGATAACCCGCTTTTTCCGTGTCACGAGCCAGGAGTTTTACCATTCCCCATGTGTTGCGGCATCCCGGTGTGCCGTTGTAAACAATAAAATCAGCACTGTAGATCTTGGCCAGACCAAGCGTATCTTCCAGCCACATATTAGGAGCATCATAGGGTCCGCGAATGGATTTGACCATGGGCATGCGTGAATTGATCATACCCAAGCTGTCAATCAGCGCGTCCGGACTCTTTGTATCAATAATATAGGCAGCATCCTCTTTATGATAATGGGCCACATGCGGCGCGTTGTGTGACCAGAAATGACTCAGAATATTGCCTTGGTAGCAGATGCCATTTCTGTCCAGCATTTGCCAGAATTGCAAATTCTGAGCATAATGATCAATGTAACAAAAGAATGCCCGCAGCTTTTCGACGCCGCCACTTAATCCGGAAATATTTTTCGCTGCATTTTCTTTGGCTACTTTCAGCATGGATTCCAGGACACCGGTGCATTCCGGCATTCCGGCAAAAAGAAAACGTGAGGCGTATACCATCAGGTTATAGGGAACAGGTACAGGGCTGGGTATTATCCGGGCCAGATCCTCCAATTCTGCAATGAGTTCATCCTGTTTTGCCAGTTCCACGAGATGTCCTTTCAGGCGATCGTAATCCAGTTTTTTCCCGGTATTATCTTCCAGGAATCGGATTAGTGCCTTGAAGTCCTCCCTGTGGTATTCCCTGGAGCGCTCGCCGGTGAGATCGGGCGGAAAATCCAACTGAAAGAAAGGTTTTTTAAGATAGGCTGAAGCAAAGGAAAACGCGTTGGCGTTGGTATCGCAAACGCCGGGCGTGTCTGTGACGATCATATCGATATCCGTGCCGATACCCGCCAGGTAAGCACCGATAGTACCTCGTTGAGAGGAACAGGACGTTTCAGTAAATCCTACTTCGTTGCAGTAATCCAGAAATTCTGAAGTTCCTCTTTTATAGGTGAAGGTCATCATGACTGAAAGAACTTCGAGACAAATCGGCATGATGTCCATGGCATAGAAAATGGCAGGGGAAAAACAAAAAGTGGTGATGGCCGTCTTTTTGCCTTTTTCTTTGGCAAAGACCAGATTCTCCAGATATTTTGAACATATTCCAATAAATTTCTCTCCGGGTTCACCGGTGCCCAATATTGCACCAACAACTCCCTTAAAATAAGGGATGTATTTTAGTATTGTCTGGTATTCCTTATCCGTCCCGCTTTTCAGTCGCGAAGCTGCCGAAAAGGCATTCCACATCATCCAGTCAAAATTATACTCTCGGGTTTCTTTTCTCATGCGGCAGCCCTCCTCTGCTGTATTCTTTCAATAAAGGCGTCAACGCGCATTTTCATTCTGCCTGTCTCTACCAATGGACCGTACTCACGCTCCAGTCGCATGCAGGGTATGCCATTTGCCTCGAGATCCTTCTCGAACAGTCCGTTTTCAGCACCGTGCAGATCGCAAAACCGGATGTTTTGCAGAATAACGCCATCAATTTTCGCCTTATCTACTTTTTGTGCGAGTATATCTAATCTCCTATGATAATCTCCGTACATGCGTGGGCAATCATTGTGTCCCAGGTATCTCTTACAGAGCGCTGATACAGGCTCACTATCTTCTTCTACCCTGTCGCTATAGAATCGCGAACCGAAGCAGAGATTGTCGGCAACCACCAGGGCTTTTTCTCCTTCAATTACCTTAACCAGTCCCACGTCATCATTGGCGCTGCCCACAAGCATCAAACGCACCCGATCCTTAATTCCAGGAGCTTTCTCCGCATTGGAAATAAACTGCTCCAGTAACGCATTGTATTCTTCGCGGGGCATGGTAGTGCCGGAAAGTATAACTGCCAGAGCTTCTTCGCCGTTGAATGGCGGCGCATCCAGCGTACGCATCACTTCGAAACGATCAAGAAGAATTCTGCTTTGATTATATAGTTTGATGGATTTTTTCAGTTCAACATCGGTGATCTTTACTTTAAAGTGTTCTTCCACCGCGGCAATCAGGCGTCTGGTTTCATCGGTCAGCCACTTGATCGTATAGTCCGAATATTTATGAGGGACTCCATAATGAAAAAAGAAAGGGGGAATGACGCCTTCGACGTCACTACCGGCTTTACGCCAGCATTCATCCAGCCGCCGCATAGAATCGCACCCAGGGGTAATAATCGCGCCGTCTAAAAAGTTAAACTTACCTTCTCCGGCCAGTTGCAGCATGCATTTGGGCAGGCTGCAAATAAATGGTCCGAAATAGGTGTCTCCTATTGTGGTATCAGTGGCGCCGAAACCGCGTATTCTAAAGGGAAGTATTCCTGCCGCGTGAAAGATTTCATCGGGCACATACGAACAGGTATAGCCCACCACTTTTTTCCCGTCTTTCTTCCATTGTTGTACGTGTTTGTTGTTGAGTATAGTGGAAGCTTCAAAAAATTCTTTCATCATACGGCGGCCTCCTTGCTGTTAATTGCGTTTTTCAAATATTCAAGAGCGTCAGCAATTTCCGAGGGAATTCCGGAAGAATTTGGTCTCAAAAGATCTGCCAATCCTCTGATAAGTGGCGGCAACACCTCAGTAGCAACCGGTTTAAGAGATTCCACAACATCCTCAGTGAACCATTGTACAGTTTCTCCAACTTCTACAGCGTCAACGGAGTTTATCATCTGTGAAAGGGTATTCCGTATGATGCCGGGAGTAGTGGCGCGTACGCGATTTAGCATTCCGCATAATCTGCTTATCGTACCCGCTATTTCCTGCGCATCAATTTCACTCATTCCCCTGGCAAATTCACGTGCGATATCTTCATCGGAGAACAGACGTTCAAAGGCATCAGCCTTGCGGCTCCATTTTCGAATGGACGCGATCAATGAAACAAAATGGCTTTGAAAGAATTCTCTGGAAAGTTCTGGACTCTGTTCCAGGAGGTCTATTAAATTCTGAAGCGACATTTCCTTGATTTCTGACAGCGACGCTCTGGCTTTGAGCAGAAGGTTAATGTTAATCGTGCTCATTGTATCTTGCATGAGATGAGACAAAGTATTAGCAGACTGAGGTTTGCCCGGTTCTCCCAGGAGAACGCTGCCGGTGTGAACCTTCCGAACCAGTTCGCATAATTCGTTGATAACCAATCCGATGTTCTTGCCGTCAATTTCATCAGCCAATGACAATACAACATCACCCAGAAGGTCCGGCGCCAGATTGTTAATCGGTGTTAAGGTTTCCTTTACTGCCGAAACGGTCATGTTAGCGACAGAGGGAAGCATTGACAACAGACAAACAACTTTGGCCGGATATTGCCACATCTCCTCATTGGCCATTTTTACGACGGCGGCAATATCGTCCTGAGAGCAGTCCAGTGTTTCCTTTAATTCGCCAAAATCTATGTTTTCAATTATTTTCCGAAAGCCGGGACGTAGAATTTCCGCATAATCCAAATCGCCGGCTATCTTGTTTTCGGTTTTTTCTTTCGAGGACAGAACTTCATCAAAAATCTTTTCCACGTTTGCAGACATTCGCATTTTAAGCTTACTGTCACCAGACCAGTCTTTAAGCGCCGCGTGAACAATGGACATCACTAATTTTCTTGCTGCGGGTGTTTTTACAATCTTCCATACAACCATGCCCGTCATGTCAGCTACAGTATCCGGTTGAACCTGATTCTCAACACATTTCATGGAATATGCCTCCATTTAAAAATAAACTATAATTACTACCCAATAGTTTTATAAAACTATCCCTTTCGCTACTTTCTGCGTTTCATCCTTTTGCGGAGAAGCTGCCATACCCAGGAAAACAAATGCAGTTTCTGATCAAGAACCGCATTTACGATAGTGTGAGTAGCATCTCTGAACTCATCACCGTCGATATTTGCTACTATGTCAGAAACGAACTTACTCACCAGGCGCGGATCGCTTTTGCTGACATCATTGATAAACTTTGTTGCTGCATTAATTCCTTCACCGATCAAAGGCGGAGCTTCCTGAGTTATTGTTTTGCCAACCGCCTCTCTCAGTTCGGGCGAAACTTCCCAAAGATTTTTAATCATCGTGGTGTAAGCTTCGACCAGTGCTTTAAATTCATCGGCGTCAATATCATTGATAATACTGCCGAGATAATCCCGGAGCAGTTCCGGCGAAAATTTTTCGTTGAGTTGATTTCCCACTTCCGCCAGAGCGCCGACACAGGAATTGACGGTAGGTGGGATAGAGCCCAAAATTGACAGAATGACTTCCGGGTCCTGCCAGATGAGAGCTACAACAAGCGGATGGGATTTGTCGGGTTTTCTGCTTTGTAAGGTACTGCGAATTATATCTTTCACGAAGGGTGTGCTTAATACCTCTTTGAGTACTCCTCCCTTGGCGGGCATCGCGGCGCTATTTTCCATGTTCTCCTCCCTCCGTATTAGTGTTGGAATCGTTTTGCTCCTGGTATGTTTCTTCCGCGATAGCCCACAATTCTGCCGCCAGAACTTTGCCGTTGCGGACGATACTTTCCAGAGATTTTTTATCAATCGATAAGACAAGAGACTTCATAAAATCGTGAAGCAGCAGAGGTGAAAATTTATCGTTAAGCTGAATGAGCAGTTCATCCAGACATTGAATTAAGGAATTGAAGATAGAAGGAACAGCGCCCAGCAATCCCAGAAAAAACTCCGGGTCCTGCCACATCATCGTCCTGACGAGTCTTCGGCTTGCTTCGGGATCTATATTCTGCAGAACAGTTCTTGTGCCTTCTTTGAAGCCCGGCTTTTTGAGCAGTTCCTGAAAAATTCGATCGGTTAAGTCAATTACTCCTTTATTGGCTTCTTCCATGATTTGTTCTCCTATAATGTCTTGCAGTTGAAGAAATACCGTGCTGCTTCCACCTGACAGAGCTGCTTGCCGCCCATCCATAACTGAATGATTTTGATATCGCGCCAATGCTTTTCGATATCGTATTCACGGTCGGCGCCATATGGGCCGAGAACGTCCATGGCCTTGCCGAAAACATCAACCGCTCTATCGCAGACGAAATCTTTGAGATTACGCATCTTGCAGGCCACTTCATCCGAATGGATGGGATAGCCATAGGGCTTGTTGCGCCTGTCGCCCATTCGCGCCGCTTCATAGGTCAGAATTCTGCAGATATCTATGTCGCCGGCAATCCGGCCAATAATCGAGGCAATGTGATCGTCTTCTTTCAGTGGCTTGTTCTTGTAAGTTTTCGTCGAGACGAAGTCATAGAGAATTTCGTAGAGGTTGAGCATAGCGCCGCATATAAATCCCATGCTGGCTGCCAATCCCCAGGGAATGATTTCGCGGAAGACCTGAGCGTCCATGCCCGGTCCATGAGCTCGATACCAGCTGGGTACTCTTACATCCTCGAACCAGATGTCGCTGTTTTTATCGGCGGCCATACCGGCTTTTTCATAAGGGCCCCCTTGAGTTACACCTTTGGTGTCGGCGGGAACGAAGATCATGGCAAAGTCATTAGGATCATTTGATCCTAATTTTGTAGTACACGGAACGCTGAACAGTTTGGACACTCCGCCAGTATTGGTTGGCCATAGTTTGTGGCCGTTGAGGACCCATTCGTCTCCCTCTAAACGGGCAACAGTGCGGATGGTTTTGCCTCCTAGAATGTCCATGTTTTCGATATCCGCTCCACCCTGAGGTTCCGTCATGGCATTGGCCGCGAAGACAGCTTTGTCAGAATTGCAGAACATGGGAGCGAATTCTTTAGCCAGCCGCCAGTTGACATGGGGTTCGACAAGGATTGTCGTCAAAGGCCAATAAGTGACCATAAAAGCCACGGCCATGGCCGTGTCCGCCCGTCCAACCTCTTCCGCCAGTGCGCAGGAGACGGTGAACGCCGAATCGGACTGTCCGATGCCCCAGCCTCCCAGCTCCGGAGGGAATAACGCTTTTTGAAGCCCGACACCTTTATTTCCCATGAGTTTGTCGAAAGCCGGCTCAATAATGTGGTGATCTTTCCAGTCTTCATCATATTTACGTCTGTAAGGCATTACCTCTTTGGCAGCCCAATTTCTAATGACGCTACGGATGTGTTTGTCCATAGGTGATATATATTCTTCCGGTTTTGAGAATTCATCGAAGTTTTTCATTATTCATCTCCTTTTAAATATCTTTGCAGTCAAAGAAAAACCGCGCCGTATCCATCTTTACCGGCGCTTCGGCACCGACTCCGCAAAGGTATGACTGGATTGTCTTGATATCTCTCCAGTGTTTTTCCACATGCCACTCTTTGGAGTAGCCGGCTGATCCCATTAGTTCCAATCCCCTGTTTATTGCCCGCATAACATTTTGCTGAATCTTAGAACCGAGAACCTGCGCAATTGTATATACTCGCTGGCTGCCGCTTTGTCCCCAATCGTTTGGTTTGGATATTGTCTGGGCAAGATCGTAAAGGAATAATCTTGAAGTAAAGACCTCGTCAGCCACATCAGCCAGAACGGAAGCGCAGAGGGGATTTTCTTTCATCATATAACCGCCTTTGATTGTTCTGGTTTCCGACCAGTCGCCGACCATTTCAAAGAAGTTCATGCCCGTGCCGACACTCACGCCTCCAAGCAGGAGATTTAACCATGTGTAGAGTTCCTCGACGACACCCTGGCGCGAAATTACGTATGACCTGGGAATTTTTACATTATTAAAACTAACATCGGCATTGGAGCTGGCATTTAATCCGGTTTCCAGCAGAGTTTTGCCGCGAACTATATTGGTATTATCACCGGGAACGAAAGCGATACAGGGTTTGCCCGTTTTATCTGCGCAAACTACGCAAAATAAATCAGCTACTGCGCCGCTGTTGATTGGACGGAGGTTCTTTCCGTTAACTACGTAACCATCACCTTCCGGCTCAACGGACGCCAGGATGGATCGTCCCAGGAATAACGGAGTATCCTGTCCGACATTTCCCATGCCCGGGAGAATAAGGGAAAAAGTCTTTAATTCTTCGCCACAGTAAACGGTCGCCAGCGCATCACACAGGGCTTTGTCGAAATTTGGTGCCATAGTGATCGCGGCCAGGATTGTGTATTTGACGGCGGTAGCTACACCGATGGCGGCGTCAGCGCGTCCGATTTCAGTAAGGACAGAAGCGATGCCTGGCGCGTTGGCGGGGTTGTTCCAGCCAAATCCGCCATGTTCTTCAGGCAGGATAAGTCTTTGTAAGCCGATGGTGAGATTAAGAGTTTTACTCTTTTCAGTAAAAAGCTTTTCGTAATTTTCCCGATACTCCTGACGCTTGGAAATAATCTCTTTGTCGGCCCATTGCCTGACCACGTTAATAATGCGTTTCGATTCCTCATCCACCAATTCCTTTGGGTAAACAAATAACTCATCCAGGGCTTTATTCATGGTTCCTCCTTTTCCCTAATTATTGCTTTTGCTTTATTGTAAAACTCCAATTCCAAAGTGAAGCGGAATTGGCAAGTTGAATCCCGACTTTGTCGGGACGCAGCGGAGGGTACAATGCCCCGCTGCCTTCTTTTGGTTTTATACCCGTGATTTTTTACGAGGTCCGGTTATTTTTTTATTTTTGGTCATTTTTATTTTGTGTTGTATTTTTCTTTTTTCGATAGTTGTTTTTTCGGGCGCCAGCGGATTCATCAAAACAGTACGCGTTATTTTCTTGAGTTTTTGCGCCGCTTTTTCCAAATCATTGGGTGCGTCCACGATGGGTGGTCTGAGGATTGTATTGAGAAAATCTATTTGTTGATCGTATTCGTCTGGTTCATCAAAAGCCAGCGAATGGAAAGAAAGTCCGAGAAAATGAATGAATATCGATTTGGCTAATTGTCGCGAGATGTTCAGTCGCTCCGACATACCGGCTGTATAGCGTTCGGCAAAAAAAGTATAGACTTCCTTCCATTGTTTCATATCTACATTCCGGAAAACATCAATCGCCAGGAGCATAATGTTCTGATAAAGCTCACGATTTTCCTTCCAGTAATCAATAATCATGTCAAAACGTTCACGGACGCTTTCGATAGAGCTTGTTCGACGGATATATTCGTCCACGTTTTCATCGCCGAGCCAGGCAATCATCTGAGCGAGCATATTTTCTTTAGAGGGGAAATAATGGTACAGCGATCCGGTAGATACATCGTTCTCGGCGGCGATTTCCTTCATGTTGATGTTGTGATAACCCTTACGCGTGAACAGACGTAAACTTTTTTTCAGCAACTCTTGACGATATTCGTCATGATTGACTATCTTTGGCATGAGCTAATCCCCCCTTGTTTTATATTGAACATGCGTTATAAAAAAACCATACAGAATATTTTTTGTCAAGAGATTTTTTGTTTTTTTGAAATATTTTTTTGACTAAAGAATGAAAAAATATCGTTACCCCGTGTAAGGATGTGATTTACATCTTAGATGTACGAAGCTTTAAAATTTTATCCGGCTGTATAATCATAATCGTTTAAGTCGCTGACTGCCGGTCACATAATTTTTTTCTTGATTTTGAGTTAAAAAAAATAAAGAACAATATATGTAATTTATTGTTACTATAAGGATATGCAACGGCTTAATTGGAAAAAGAAAAAAATATATGTTATGAATCTTTTAGAGAATATGTCTCCCTGTGATTCCGGAACATTTAATAATAGAGGTATTTCGAGAAATAATGACAACACCGATCATATCTATTGTCGGTAAATCCAATTCCGGCAAAACAACTTTAATAGAAAAGCTGATTCCGGAACTGGTAAAAAGAGGATACCAGGTAGCTACAATCAAGCATAATATTCATGGGTTTGACATGGATCATGAAGGGAAGGACAGCTGGCGTCATAAAAAAGCCGGTGCCCGCACAACAGTAATTTCATCTGCCCACCGGGTAGCTTTGATTGAAGACCTCGACCATGATCATTCGCTGGACGAAATCAGGGGAAAATATATTAAAGGTGCGGACATAATTCTTTCTGAAGGTTACAAAGGAAATCCTTTTCCTAAAATCGAAGTTTTCCGTTCCGAACTGAAACGTGAATTATTGTGTAAAAAGGAAGATAATTTGCTGGCCATTGCTTCAGATATAATTATAGATATCGGTGTTCCTTGTTTCAATATCGGGGATGCTCAAGGTATTGTTGATTTAATTGAAAATAAATTTTTAAAGTAATGATCCGTTTTGTGGGTCGAATTTACTGGCACTGGCTTTGATAATATATCTTTTTAAAAGAATAAGGATAAAAAGATGTTTGGTTTTATAAATAGTACAAAACTTGGCGCATTTCTGCTTTTGGTTTTTGCGATTTTAATTCTTACTGCATGTGCCGCTTTACGACCGGCTGCTCCTCCGAAGCCGGCCCAGATTGCGGTTGTATTAGGGGCGGGGGCATCTAAAGGCTTCGCGCATATTGGAGTGCTGAAAGTACTGGAAGCTCAGAAGATTCCAATACACATGATCGTGGGTACAAGTGCGGGCAGTCTGGTTGGCAGCTTGTACGCTTCGGGTAAGACCGCCTTTGAACTTCAGGGACTTGCCATGAAGATGGAAGCTGACAACGTTATTGATTATGACTGGAAGATATGGAGAGGCGGGCTCATCAAGGGCGAGAAAATAGAGAATTTCATCAACTTAAACATACAGAATACTCCTATAGAAAAACTGAAAATTCGGTACTATGCCGTGGCAACCAATGCTGCCACCGGAGAAGAAGTAGTTTTTGCGAAGGGCAATACCGGTATGGCTGTGCGTGCGAGTTGCTCCGTGCCAGGCGTGTTTCAACCTTCGAAGATTGGGAGCGGCACATATATTGATGGTGGCGTGGTTAGCCCTGTAGCTGTTGATGTAGCGCGACGCAATGGGGCGGATGTTGTAATTGCCGTGGATATTTCCGGTGGTATAAATACCAATGTACCCGATGGAATCATGGATACAATGAGAAAGTCTATAGACATAATGTATGCCCGAATTGCTGAATATCAGATCAAAAACGCCGATATCGTGATCCGTCCGAATATGAAGAATATCGGCTCCACCGATATGGACAAATTTAACGAAGCGATTTTCGAGGGTGAAAAAGCGGCCAGTATCAAAATGCCGGAAATTCAAAAAATTATTGACAGACTGAAACGGGAAGGAAGACTTTAAAAAAACTCAGTCCGAATACCATTTCTAAATCAAGGATGATATTGAGGTAGCAGAGAGGCGAAGGCCAATGTAGGGCGCGTTCCCCTGAATGCTCCGAAAATCGCGGGCTGTTCGGGGAACAGCCCCTACATATATGTTAAGGTTACGCAGCATGATCACAATAGGCGGAAGAGCTCATAATATGGAAGAAATCTTTGAGGTAGCCAAACTCGGTTACCCGTTTGTTGAGATTTCTCTTAATGATCCGGCGATAGTTGAGGGCTGGATATCTCAGCTTATGGAAATAAAAAACAAATATGATGTTTCATTTCTGGCCCATTATCCCAATGAAGATAATCCTCTTGATGTTGATGTGCTTCGAAACAAATTCCTTCCGCGTATCAAAACTTTGATGGAAATATCTCGACATCTCGATATTACCAAGGCGACTATTCATTTCTGGATTGATCAAAGATGGCTGCCGGCAGATCTCCTTCCGGGGAAATTGGAACTGCTCTCTCGTATAGTAGATTATGGCAACACGTATGGAATTACCGTTTGCATAGAGAATTTAAGCGAACATTCCGAAAGTTTTGGGCCGGCGTTCCAGGCTATTCCTGACCTCAGAATGACGCTGGACATCGGACATGCCCAGCTTCTGGCGAAAAAAAACACATCTTTTCGTTTTATAGAAGATAGCTTTCCCAGAATCGTTCATCTTCACGTGCATGATAATCGTGGTGGTACAGGTGTTAAAGATGATCTCCATCTGCCACTGGGAGAAGGAATTGTGGATTATGAAACAATCATAAAATCTCTCATTGAAAAGGGATATGACTCCACCATAACTATGGAAGTAAAACCGGGAGATATGTCCAGGACGAAAAAATCTTTGGAAGATTGTATTCAAAAGACGTAGAGAGTTTTTCCTGCCACAGAAACAATATCTTACAAAAAGCAAAATAAATTATTCTAACTCCTTTATTCTCTTGTAAAAAAATATGTTGCCATGCTAATGTAAACGCCAATTTTTTTATGGAGGTTATTAAGACCATTAATTTAATACAATTATTCAGGGATTCTGTACAAAAACATTATGATCGTACTGCCTTCATTAGTGAGAAGCAATATATTACATACAGCCAGTTAAACAGGGCGGTAAACAGTGTTGCCGGCATAATTAAACAATCAGGTATTGGAAAGGGAGATAATGTTGCTGTTATGCTTCCCAACATACCTGAGTTTGTTTACAGTTATTTCGGTGTGCTTAAAACCGGCGCGGCTGTTGTTCCTCTTAACACGTCTTCGACTGCATTCGAATTGACTTATCTGCTGAATAATTCGGATTCCAAAATCTTAATAACTCAAACGTCCCAGATTAAAAAATATCAGGAGGCTAAAGATAAACTTATATCCTGTCATCAGGTAATTGCCATAGATTCATTAAATCAGAACGGCGAATTGTGTGCCGGTGCGGAAAGCGATGATTCGTCTTCCTATCCGGAAAAAATAAATCCGGAAGATCCGGCTGTAATTGTATATACGGCAGGGTTGACCGGTAAACCTCTGGGAGCGATATTAACACATGGCAATCTATGTGAACAGATGGATATGATTCAACCCATTTTTCGAAGAGGGCCAGACGATGTCGGGCTTTGCCTTATTCCTCTATTTCACACTTTCGGCGCTACCGTAAATATGCTGAATGTAATTCAAGCGGGCTGTTCCACCGTCATGATGGATAGGTTAACCATGGAAAGTTTTTTCGGAGCCATTGAAAGAGAGAAAATTACGTACATCGCAGCGGTACCACGTCTTTATGTAGGAATGATATTCTATGAAAAAGCGTCCAAATATGATTTGAGTTCTTTGAAAATATGCGTTACCGGAGGATCAGCCATGCCTCCTGATTTTATACCTGTTTTTGAGCAGAAATTTAACGTGCGTATGTTAGAAGGCTATGGCCTGACGGAAGCATCACCCGCCTGTTCTTTCAACCGTATCGAGAGTGTTGCCAAACACGGATCTATCGGTACACCGTTGACAGGTATTGATATCAAAATTGTTGATGATACTGGTCGGGAATTGCCTCGCAATCAAATCGGCGAGTTAATTGTCCGGGGCGGCAACGTTATGAAAGGTTACTATAAGGATGAAGCGGCTACCGCTTCAGTAATACGAGACGGCTGGCTTTACACCGGAGATCTGGGCAGAATGGACGAAGAAAATTACATTTTTTTGACCGGACTTAAAAAAAGAATGATCATCACCAGCGGATTCAATGTGTATGCGAGCGAAGTGGAAAATGTATTGAATATGCATCCTGCAGTACAAATTTCGAGCGTATCAGGTAAACAGGATTTAATGCGTGGCGAAGTGGTGAAAGCGCAAATCGTTCTGAAAGAAGGATATTCTGCCGACGAAAAAGAAATTATCCGGTATTGTAAAATATATCTGTCCAACTATAAAGTTCCGCGGGAAGTTGAATTCATAAAAGCGTTGCCTGATTAAAGTGTGAAATACCATGAACATATTCTCGCGAGCGGAAAATTTCATAAGCAAAAAGTCTGATTCCAATTTAATTATCGCGATATTCGGGATTGTTTATTTTGCCTCGCAGATAAAAATCGCCTCAATCGTTCATCCATTGGGTATTGATATGTTGCGTATTCAGACAACGCTGTCTGGCGATACCTTTAAAGAGATAGCTTCCGGATGGATTGCGTCGGGCCAAATCGAAAATTATTATAAACACTTTTACTTCGATAATTTTCATCCTGTCTGGTACAGTATATTCTTAAGCCTGCTCATCGCCAGAGCGTTTAAAATCAACAATATTAATCCGAAATTCAACTTCTTTATCCTGACGCCATTTATTGCCGGCATCTGTGATTTTTTTGAAAACATGATGCATCTGTACTTTCTGGCAGACCTGCAACGCGCAACACCAGCACTTGTCGCGCTTTCCGGATTGGCGACAAACACCAAGTGGTTTCTTGCCTTTTTAGGTGTTGCCGTCGTTTCCATTCTGATTGGTGTCTGGATTATTAAAACATTTATAACTCAGAAAAAATAAGTCTTAGGAGATATCTTGCATGAAACTGCTTAATTTTCAGGCTGAATCAGGCGGTGCGCCGAAGTTTGGAATTGTCATCAAGAGTTACGCTGTGTCTTTTGAAACGGTGCAGCAGAAAACAGGACAAACACATGCGGAACTTGCGGATGTTTATTCATATCTGGAAAACTTGCCGACAAGCGAAGACGCGGCGAGAGAATTTTTGAAGTATGGGGAAACCTATATTGACTCTTTCAATAACAATGAAAAAACTCCTCTCGAAAAGGCCAAAATACTTTCGCCTGTGCCTGTTCCCCGGGCGCTGATCGATTTCGGTCTTTCGCCGCGTCATCTGGGGAACTCGGCAGCGACTTTGGTAAAACATGCATTCGGTTTTTTCGGTTCGATTATCGCGCCGATTGTTAAAAGCAGAATAGAAGCAGCAACAAGAGGGAAGAAGATTTATTATAAGGGCAACCATAACGCTGTTATCGGAGACAACGATACAATTCATTGGCCTGCTTATTCATCCTATCTGGATATTGAACCGGAACTGGCGGTGATTACCGGAAACGACGCAATACCGATAGCCGGATATACTATATTCAACGATTCGTCAGCGCGCGATATACAGTTAAAGGAGATGCTGGGATTGGGAGGTCCGGCCAGAAGCAAGGATTTCGATTGCAGTAACGGATTGGGACCGTTTATCGTTACTCCCGATGAAGTTGGCGACCCTCTAGCACTGAATGTAAAGGTGAAAATAGGAGAACGCTACGAATGGAAAGGGAGCACTTCCGAATATAGTGCGCGCCCCGATGAGGCGGTCAATTTTCTTAAAACAATATTCACCCTTTTACCGGGTACGGTTATTGGCTTGGGAACAATCCCCGATTGCACGGGTCTGGACAACGATTTATGGATAAACCCCGGCGAGAAAATAGAAATCATTTTCGATAAACTGGGCATTCTGAGACAGAACATTCCGGAAATTTTGGGTAAGATCGAACCATCGCCTTGGGGGGACAGGGAAGAATTGCGAAAATTCTACTAAAAACTGCCCTGAACAGAACTTGGTTTATCAGTGAATATCAAGAGAATCGATAACTTTCTGAAGTCAGTTATTCTCAGCCCTGACGAAAATGCCGGACTTCAACCAGTCACAAATAAAATTCGCACCCGACGATAAACATCGGCACCACAAACATTCAGAGTTCTATATTTCCTTGACATACAAGATCAGACTTCCTATAGTTCAACCGTGCAAAAACAATATTTTATCAAAAAAAGATGCGATAAGCCGAGGCAGTCGACTTTCGCTTGACTTTTTATCAACCATTGCTCTCAAATGAAACGATGAATAATCATTAAGATATGCCATGATATGGTAAGGGATGTTTTGTAAGATGGCAAAACACGAACAACCACCCATCAATGACCTATTAGAGATCGAACGCCACAACGGTGAGATTCTGATCAGCCAGTTAAGGCTTGTAATCCTGCTGGGATTTGTGCCAGTATTATACATCCTGCGTTTTTTTACCGGTTATATCAGTTTGGCGTTTATACCTTTGGTGATCAGCAAATGGCTGTTTTTTTGCTTCATTGCCTATCTGGTGTATCATTTCTTGCAGCGTGGCTTTTATCGTCATTTTGTCGGATACTGCACGATGATACTTGATTTTGCCTTTATTACCATCAGTGTGATTATGTTGTCCTTTTACAAGAGCATGCCCACCGGAGCCATGAACGACCCCGTATTTATTTTGTACTATCTGGTCGGGATTTCGAGCGTTCTTCGGTATAGCGCTGCTTACGTGGTTTTCAGCATTACCACAGGGATTGCCATTATCGCTTCGCTGGCTGCCTTCGATATACACTATTTTCACATTTCCCTTGACTCCTCCTTCCTCATCGACCATATCGCCGCCTTTGTCTTTTTTACATTAATGAGCATTCCTTTTTCCAAATTGATCAAGGAATCGTTTGCGCGCGGCTACAACATTATGGAACGTCATCTGCGCGTGATTGATGCAATCCTGGACATCGGTCGTAAGATCGCCTCGCATGGTGAACTTAATCGTTCGCTCAAGAACATAACCATTAAGGCCAGGGAACTCATGCAGTTCGATGCCAGCTGGATTCTGCTCTATGATGGATCGTCCCGGAAGGTGAGCTCTATATCGGACGATGACATTCCCGATCCCTTCAAAGATCCGGAACTGATTCACTTCGCCGACGCTCATACCTTGCAGGTATTCGCCGCCAAGCCAGGACTTAGCATGCACGGTCGGACGGTTCTCGAATTGATCGGGACACCCATCCGAACCAGGGAAGGCATCACCGGGGCGCTGCTGGCGGCGCGTATCCAGGAACGAGCTAACCTGGAATATGATCATGCCCTTCTTGATATGTTTGCTGAGCACGCCGCAATCTGTCTGGAGAACTCACGTCTGCTGCAGCAACTGAAAAAGGAAACCGTTTACCTTTATCAACAACTCGACGACCTTTCGTGTTTCGAGGATATCATCGGGACCAGTCAACGCATGCGTGAGATCTTCGCCCTCATAAACAAGGTGGCAGGTACCGACATCCCTGTCCTTATCCTGGGTGAAAGCGGCACGGGTAAAGAGCTGGTGGCGCAGGCCCTGCATAACCTCTCGCGCCGTAAAAATGGCCCCTTCATCAAGATCAACTGCGCCGCGATTCCCTCTGAGCTCCTGGAAAGCGAACTTTTCGGATATGAAAAGGGGGCTTTCACGGGCGCCCATAAGGCCAAGAAAGGCCGTTTCGAACTGGCTGACGGTGGCACCATCTTCTTAGACGAGGTCGGCGATATGGATATCGGTCTGCAGGGCAAGCTGCTTCGCATACTGCAGGGTCAAGAATTCGAACGCGTCGGCAGCGAAGTGAGCCGTAAGGTCGATGTGCGACTGATCACCGCCACCAATCAGAATCTCGAGGAAATGATTTCCAGAGGGGCCTTCCGCGAAGACCTCTACTATCGGATTAACACCCTGCCGATACGCATGCCCCCGTTACGGGAACGCCGCGAAGATATCCCGCTCCTGGTGCGTCATTTCCTGAACAAACACAGTAACGGCAAATCGATTGAATTCACCCGTTCGGCCATGGATTACCTTGCCCAGAAGGAGTGGAAAGGCAACGTGCGCGAACTTGAAAATCTCCTGAAAAGTCTTATCATCATAACCGATAAGGATACCATCTCCGAAGATGATATCCTGGCCATGAATATCCATGATAAGAACCTTGCCACCCAAGACTATAACACGGTTATTAAAGAACACATCAGTACGATCGTGAAAAAGTCCTGTACGGTGTCCACGGAACTGGAAAGCATCGAACGCGAATTCATCAGCGAAGCCATGCGTCTGGCAGACGGTAATTTACGCAAGGCTGCCACCTACCTGGGAATGCCCAAATCCACCCTGTTCAACAAATTGAACAAGTACGATATCAAAGCCTAGCTCATCGCAGTCTATTTACCGTCCCATCTTTATTACTCGATTCCCCACGCTTTGGGTCTTTAAAAGGCTCCCCCAAGAAATGCGTCCCAGATTTGGGACAACATCCGGCAAGCGGGACAGTATCACTCTGGTTCTTTTCCTCCATCATGTCTGAAATATGAGCGGGCACAAGAAGATAAATATTTCTACAATCATGATTACATTGCGTTTGGAAGGCATTGGCCCCATTCGAATTACCCCAAAAGTATGATCTTATGGAAGCGGGCATGAATCGTGCAAATTTCACCAATAATTTATGTTAGTAGTGCCTTACAACAATGATCACAGCTTAGGGAGGTAATATGCGCAAGTATAGATTTTCTATCGGAGTATTTCTTCTTTTATTGTTATTCAATGGGACTATTCTGGCCAACAGTAACACGGATGATCTGACACCCCGGAAGGAGCAGATTGCATTTATCAATCTGCCGGATAATTGGAATTATGACTCTTTAATCCCGATTTTGGAAAATGGCGAAATGAATATTGTTTATTCCAACAAGGATGGCAGCTTCAAACAGACGACCATCATTTGTCTGGTGAATGTCCCTATCGCCAAGGTCTGGCCAAATGTTGTTGATTTTGGAAACTACACTAAATACATGCCCAAGTTGGCAGCTTTAAAATTACTCAAACAAGATGGGCTCGATTATTGGTTTAAAGGTGAACTCGACATACCCGGGCCGAACCTTCCCTTTTCCATCAAGGCCCATTTCAATCCACCGAGCTCGGTGGACTTCTATGGCGAGGAGCTCGAGGGTGATTGTTTTCCCGGCGGCTGGCGTTTTGATGCTTATCCGGTTGATAACGGCAAAAAAACCGTCATTGTCTGCAAAGCCTATATTGATGTACGCAAACGCAGCTGGATTGTGCGCTGGACATTAAATTATGATCCGACCTTAGGGCAGCCCCTGAATCTTGGCATCAATTCTTCCATCGGCACCATGTGGTTAACGGCAATCAAAAAGCGTTCCGAGACAAAAAAATAGAAGCCATGGCAGCTTTGCACTAACAGTATGCATGCACTACTACGAAAAAATTAAACAAATATCATGGAGGCATTATGTTTAAAAATTATTTTGCAACGTTCACGGTTCTGGTTTTTCTACTAAGCGGTGGTATCAATCCGGCGAGCGCAAACGCGGCAGAAATGGTTGCCAGAAACAAGCCATGGCCCTTTGTCAGCCTGCCGCAAGATATGGATTACAATACCCTGATCCCTTTGCTGGAAAAGGGGGAAGTCAATATGAACTACTTCAATAAAGATGGCAGCTATAAACAAGCGACCGTGCTTTGTCTGATCGCGGCACCACCCGCCAAGGTCTGGCCGAATGTAGTAGATTTCGACAACTATCCTAAATATATGCCACGGGTTGGTTCATTGGGAATTCTCAAGCGTGATCCGATTGAACCCTGGATTTATTATGAGCTCGAAATTCCTGGTCCCAACTATTATTTTACCGTGCGGGTTCATGAAGATTGCCCCCGAAGCGTGGACTTTATACCGGAGAAATATAAAGGTGCGGATTTAACCGGTAGTTGGCGTTATGAATTGCACCCGGTTGATAATGGTGCCAAGACCGTCCTGGTCTTTAAGATGTTTTGTGATACCCGCGACCAGAGCTGGATTTTGCGTCAAGTCCTGAAAATGGATCCCACAATGGAGATGCCTTTGAACCTGGGAGTTAATCTATCCACCGGCATCATTAACCTGCAGGCGATAAAACGCCGTACCGAGGGAACGCAATGATCAAAAGCTTATATTAATAATTTCAGCAATGGGTGAGGTGACCTCGCCCTTAGGAATTAAAAAAACATTGAGGAGATTTGAACATGGTACAGGTCGACGTAGTTTGGGCATATGCTTTTGGTGCTGGTTTCGCCGCTTGCTCGGCGAGACAGCTGGAAAAACAGGAAACGCCGTTTAATAATAAGTGGTATACATTCACGCTGCTGTTCCTTTCGGTCTGGTTCGCACCTTCGGGATTATATCTCCTCTGGCAGTTCGTGCAATGGGAGACCATGCAGGTGGCGACCACCTTTACGGACTTACCTGCCTGGCTTGTCTGTGGCTTCGCGGTAACCAATATTACACAGGGAATCCTCGGGTATTGGGTGAGTTATAAATTTATTAAAAAGAAAAATTATTATGCCGCCCACGCCAACTGGATGTGGGCGTGGATCCTGTTCTGGTTCATCCTGGTCTGCGGTTGGGACTGCACCGGATATCAGCGTTTTCTCTATGATGCTTCCGTCCATAACGGTGTGCTTTGGACACCGGGCACACACATGGGCATAGAGTTCTTTTGGAAGAGTAATGTCTGGTGGACTTTGATAGGCATGGCTTTGTGTTTTGCGCCCATGTTGATTTACGCGGTCGCAAATTTCATACCCAAAGGCATCAAGGAGGATAAAACCATATCGGCTGATCAGGCTCCCAACGTTCTTCAATTATTAGCCTGGTCTTTTGGCGCGCAATGGGTTGTATGCCTTGGTCTGGCCATCGTAGCGGCCCTGATGGTCATGGGTTTGCGTGACGTTACCGGTAGCATCCTCCTAAGCTACCTGATTGGGGTGCCGCTCTTCATTGTGCTGGCCCAGCTCCTGCTCTTTAGACGCGGCATGCCCATGTATTTTATCGCCAAACAGCTCTTTTTGAAAGAGCCGGATGAATTCTTATCAATGAAAGAAATAAAAATTACAAATGATGCTATTGGACGTTTGAAATTTTACAGATAGATAAATAGAATTCATCAATAGATGTTTTGTTTCGATTATGTGAAAAGCAATGCATCTTGATGGATTTGTATAATGCACTTACAGGTGCAAGGAGTGAGCAGGCCTCATTACTTGCACCTGTTTCTTCCATACCATTTGGAGACCTTTCCGGAATCGGCCATCTTCCTGAAGAATTAGAGAAGAATTCCGAAAATTCTACTAAAATTTGCCCCGAAAAGAACTTGGCTTGTCAGTGGGTATCAAGAGAATCGATAACGTCCTGAAAGCAGGAAGTCGTCACCCTTGAAGAAAATGCTTGAGTTCTATCCGAAATGAATGATAATTACTTCTACGGGGACCCTCAATACTCTTGGGATGATTACATCTAGGCATGACGCATCGCACAAAGAGGCAAGCCAGAAAGGTGGATCCGGAAAGCGCCTCAAAATGCCTCTCGGACAGGCAAATCGCCCAGAAAGAGAGCCGACGATCCACATACACTGCCCGACCACATCAACAATCTCTGCTTTTTGATGCAAAATCTGCCTTGACAGGCAAAAACATCCGCCCTATACTCCGAGCGTCAAAAAGGAAGTTCTTATCAATAATTCAAGAGGTACGGCTCCTCCTCCACCACGATCAACTTTTACCGGTTCTGGAAGAGATGCCCCACCCGCGTATGGCGGCGCTTCATGCCCCGCACCATCCCATGGTGGAGGGTATCCGGGGCATCCAAACGGGCTTGGCGCGGCATGATAGAGCGGACGCTACGAGGAGTGTACAGATAATGCAATGTCCCGAATTATTTGGTTGAAGCCCTTCAATATGGAGGCGACGTGCCGATTCCAACCGATCTCGTTTCGTTTCTCGAACTCGTCCGCCAGCACGGTGACGCGGCCTACACCATCGTGTTCAGCTATGCCGCCTCGCACAGCATGCTGTTCACGTTGTTCGGCGGCTATGCGGCGCACTCCGGTGCCCTGAGCCTGGGCACGCTGGTCGCGGTCTGCTGGATCGGCAGTTTCGTCGGCGACGCCGTCCGCTTCTGGATCGGGCGGCGGTTCGGCATGATGCTGTTCGCACGCTTTCCCAGATTGGCGCGATCTGTCGATATCGTGGTGCGGCTGGCGGAACGTCATCATAGGTGGATGATCCTGATGCATCGGTATCCGCACGGCATCCGCGGCGTCGCCGGCTTCGCCTACGGAATGTCGACGATGCCGTGGTCGACCTTCCTGGCGCTCAACTTCGTCGCTGCCGGCCTGTGGGCATGCACCGTCGTCTCGGCCGGCTTCGCGTTCGGCCAGGTTTCCGAGAAGCTCATGAGCGACGCCTCGTCCGGCCTCGGCGTCGTGATGCTGATCGCATTCCTCGGCCTGTCGTGGGTGCTGAGCAAGAAGCTTGAACGCGTCGCCGAGCGGAACTAACCGCGGAACGGCCCGTCCGTCAGACGTCGCCGATCCGGCGAAAGTTATGGGCACATACAATCCCGAATCGCTGGCCAAGCATGACGGCAAGAACAGCACGACCGATTACGTGGCTACAGGCCAGAAGGTCTTCGACGTGAGTGCACGCAAGCTCTGGAAAACCGGGCTGCACCTTCCTGCTCCTTGCCGCCCTCATTGCCGCAGAAAAGCGCACGATACTGGATGCTTTTATAAACCGGGAAATTGTCGGATGCCTTTACAGATTAAAAAATACCAACCAAATCAATGTGGATCTATGTTTCCTCTTATTAACACCTCAAAAAGCACCCATATCGCTTGATCAGTGTCGATATTCTTTACTATAATATTCTATTAATAGCCGTATCAAATAAAAAATCTTGTAAATCAAAATACTTATGAAAATGGCTGTTAGTAGCAAATAGAAAAGTCCTATTTTGTAGCACATGATATGTCCGCTTTTTATTATGCTTAAGGAAAGGGGCGGAAAGCATATTATTGATCCCCTTTCCTTCGGTTTAGGCGAGCGGCGGACTTACGCTGCCTTTTCTTTTTTCTTTGTTTTCAGATTTCCTTTTTCATCATAATCAGCCAGTTTCTTTGGACCATGGAAAATAG
>LNQE01000890.1_pt1 | contig 58652 bp, 54 predicted proteins | sample 603111 | NCBI WGS metagenome assembly LNQE01 (sample SAMN04260313, study PRJNA301899) | hydrocarbon metagenome | isolation source: hydrocarbon-contaminated ditch | place: Germany: Bremen | collected 1998
GCCCCCGCCAGCGGGGGACATTACTTATTACACACAATATATATTTGCAATTATGACACAGTCTCTTGCGCCGGGGTGACGACTATATTTTTGAATTATTAAATTTCGTTACTATTCTTGGATTGTTAATAACTATTCTCCACTCTCCTGAACTTTCTCATTTTTAGATAAAAGAAGGAGATAATATTTTTTACGGTCATTTCCGCCATGAAGGCGAAAAAGAATTTTTTTAACCGGAAATGGGCTATTTTTCTGTATATAGCGAAGCCCAGTTTCAGAAAAGGGGAAGAAAGCATATCTTTTTCTCTTTCCGATTCCAGAAAAAGCGTCACAAAAAATATTTTCTTCAGTAAGTTATCTCTCGCTGAAGAAATCCATATTGAATCTCCGTAATCCGATTCAATCCAGTCCTCCAGTGCTTTTCTTTTCATGAATCCGTTATTCAATGCTTCCTGATAAAGAGCCGTGCCCGGGTAGGGCGTATAAGGGCATATCGGCGAAGTCATGGCGTGAGGGTTTTCATTTTTTAATTTGTAAATCAAGCTGATTGTTGCTTTGATATCATCGATAGTTTCGGCAGGGAATCCTGCCATAAAATTATGCTGAACGACAATATCGTATTTTGCCCATTGTCTGTTGACATTTATTATGTCATCGATGGTTATTCCCTTTTCAACCATATCAAGTATTCTTTGCGAGCCGGATTCCGCTCCGAAATGAACTTTTCTTAAACCGCTTTTGTATAAAAGTCCCAAAAGGTCATCATCGATTTGCAGCGCGGAATCATATCTTATTCCCTGAACTTCAAAGATGATGTCAATGGACTGCTCGATAATCATCTCCGCTATTTTTCTTACTCTTTTTAAATCGACAAAGAAATTATCGTCTATGAAGTAAAAACTGTTTATGCCGTACTTGTTATAAACAAATTTGATTCTTTCCAGTACAGTTTCCGGAGACATTGTCCGCCATCGGCGTTTGTTGTAAACGATGTTGGAACAAAAAGTACATTTCCCCACACAACCTCTGGATGTTTCCATGTACAATGTTCTTCTGCCCTTAAAAAGGGGAAGATAGTGTTTCATATCTATAAGGTTATACGGAAGATCCGGAAGTTGATTGAGGTCAAGATATTCTCTCTCTTCGTTTTGTATTATTTTGCCGTTTTCTTTAAACCAGATTCCTTTTGCGCCGCGAAGAGATTCTTTTTTATCGAGTCTTCTGACCAGTTCGAGAAAGCTTTTTTCTCCTTCATTCATAACTATTATATCGATGTTGTTGTTGGATAGTGTTTCTTCCGGCAATATAGTGGGCTGTATACCGCCCCATACTACAGGAACAAGGGAATTGGCTTTGATAAATTTTGATATCTCCAGAGAATATTTGATCTGACTGCCTGTTATTGATGTCAGTCCCGCGCACAGTGGTTTTTTTTTCAGTTCCTGGAGTAATTGCTCCTTCCAGCCGGGTAGCCTTGAATCTATCAGAACTGTTTCAAATTCATTCGCTACAAGCGTTGCCGCGGCAAGGATTGCGACCGGCACACACAGGTGTGATCTTGTTTCGTCCCATTCTCCTATTCGTGGTTGTATGAGTATGACTTTGGCCATTTTTTATTATAAATAAAGATGAATATTTCTTTTCATTGAGTCACGGATATTCCGGATGAAATATTTCAGCATGTAATCCGAATAAACAAAATTCGAAACTATGTCGCATTCCACCCAGCAGCCCCGACAGTTTTTAACCTGTTTCCTCATAGAATCAGCTTTTTCGGAATGCCATATTTCAGAAAATGATTTCTCCTTAATATTGCCCATGGGTTCCGAAAATATTGTACAGGGCATTATGTCTCCATTAGGCAAAAGCCTGAGATAAAGGAATCCTGCCAAACACGGCAAATTTACTATTCCCGGTTCTTTTAATATTCTTTTTCTTTCACCTTCCCGGAGAAACTTTTCGACCAGATGCCATATGTAATTTATATTCGAAAAGTCTTTGGATTTCTGATCTGCCTCCATGATTTTTTCTATTTTTTCATAAAGTTGTTTTTTTTCATCTTCCGTGAAATGTGAAGCAAGCTTTAGCTCCGGTTGTTTTTTTCTTTTAGAAAGTATATCGCTTTCATGAGGAGTGACTGCGACATAAACCTTATGCTCGACCCCCATTTTTTTTGCCAGTTGGTTTACGGATTCTATTTCATCTGCGTTTTCTCTTATAATTGCCTGATTGATGCCGATATTTACCGGTACTGTTTTCTTCAGGGCGGTGAGCATCTCCAGTGTTTCTATTGCTTTGTTGGCCATCCCCGGAACACCTCTTGTCTGATCGTGAGTTTCGCTTACGGCATCCAGCGATACCTGAATACTCAACTTCATGTTTTTGCCTTGAAAAGATTTTACAAAATCTTTTATCTTATCCGTGAATGTTCCGTTTGTTGTAATATAAAATAATTTCGGTTTTGCCTTTTCCCAAATCTGATGAACTATTTGAGTAAAATCATCTTTCAGAAAAGGTTCTCCACCGGTAAATCTGATTAAATCCAGTGAATGGAGATTCTTATCGCCAAATGCATTTCCTATTTGAGTGGAAGTAAGTTCCTGGTTAATGTCTTTCAGGGAGTTGTCCATCGTCGACAAACCGCACATGGAGCAACCGGCGTTACACCTCCAGGTAACACTGTAAGCCAGCACTTTCGGCTCAATTGGTTTGTTGGCAAGTCTGTTAATTCTCGCCTGATAAATTGTTAACAAACCGCCGGCAATATTTTTCTTCTCTAAATTCATTTTTAATATCTTTTCAGTTTTACGTTAATCAGGACTTTTAACATTTCCAGAATTGTTTTTACGAAGTTTTTAGGTGACAACGATGTCGATTTTCCATAAATCCTTGGATATGAAGAAATAGGAATAGTAGCTATCTTATGGCCTAATTTATGAAGCTTTATTATTATTTCGGCGGGCGCAAACGAACCTTCACAAATAATATTTATATTATTCAAAGCGCTTCTTTTTATTATTCTCAACGCAGCTCCCATATCCTTGAATTTTGTTCCGAATAGTAATCTTATGGAAAAATTGTAGCAAAAAGAAATGACTTTCCTAATGTTGCTGTTGGCATTGTGTTCTCTCAAACCAATGAGCATGTCATACTCAGGCAACAGGGGTATCATTTTTTTAAAATCGTAAACGTCATACTGATTATCACCATCCGTAAAGCAGACATATTCAAATTTGTTAGCGTTTAAAAAACCGTCTTTTAATGCAACTCCGTAGCCAAGATTTTTTTTATGGTGAATCACTTTTACTTTTTCATATTTTTCAGATAGTTCTTCACACACCTTACCTGTATCATCAGGGCTTCCGTCATTAATTATGCATATTTCATAATCCTGAGCTATTTCGGAAAACAGGTTTACAGCTTTTTCCACAACTATTGCTATATTATTTTCATCATAATAAGCAGGGCAAAAGAAAGAATATTTATTTTTCTTTACGATATTATTAGAAACCAATATTGCTCCTCACAAGCTTTGTCTGGAAAAAGCATTTCTAAATAGTAACCCTGTAACCTTTGATACAGCTTTAGCATAAATCAATAATTCAGCAAGGCTATGTCTGGAAAAAATATGCTTTAGGATAAAATCAGGCCGCAGATAAAAATCACGGTAAGCTTTATAATAGTATTGTTTGACCGCATCACCGGATACGGTATCCAGCTTTAGGATAGGCTCAGCGAGATTGTAAAGATCCCAGTTCTGATGCAGAAGCAGATTTTTTGTGGAAAATTCTTTATACATAGCTGTTCCCGGATAAGGTGTTGCGATATTAAAAATAGCAAATGGAATTCGTATTGTTTTGGCATAATTAATAGTTTTTTCCATGCTGGTTATTGTTTCTCCGGGATTACCTAACATAAAAGCTCCACGGACATTGATTTTTGCCGCCTTGGTCCAATCAATGGCCTTTTGAAAATGATCTAAAATAATTTCCTTGTTGATTTTTTTTAAAATATTCTCATCGATAGTTTCAAAGCCATACATAATTTGATGGCATCCGGCCTTTTTCATCAGTAAAAGTAATTCCGGTGTCACGCTGTCTACCCGGGCAAAACAAGACCATGTAACCTTTATTTCTCTGGCAAGAATTAACTGACATAAGTCGGCAACATTTTTTTTGTTGGCGGTAAAGGTATCGTCATAGAAGGATATTTCCCTGATGCCGTAATTTTTCTGAAGGTGTTCAATGTGCTCAATAATTCTCACGGGGGACATAAATCTTATTTGAGAACCGAACATACCAGAAAAACAGAAGGTACATTTACCAGGGCAGCCTCTGGTGGTTATCATTCCGATAGATGGATCCTGCCTGGCTGCGCCTAAAGCGGAATGATATAGATGCATTGGTAATTTATGATAAGCGGGGAGGGGCAAGGTGTTCAAATCTACATATGTTTCGGCATCGGGATTGACAACAAATTCGTTGTTAGACGTTCTCCATGTCAGGTTAGGAATAAGATTATAGGGAGTTCCCTTGGCTAACTCTGCAATCGCAATTTCACCTTCGTTGCGGACAACCATGTCGCAGATTTTATCACCGACAAGCTCTTTGTGAAATACGGTGGGATGAGTACCGCCCATTATTATTTTGATGTTGGGAAAAGTTTCACGAACCTTCTTCGCAATAATTATAGCACAGGAGATTTCCGGAGTGGTTGCTGTAATGCCGACAAAATCAGTAGCAGGATTAATCATGGAAATAATTTCCGGAATCTTCAGTTGCAGGGCAGCTGCATCTATTATTTGCGAAGTGTGTCCTTGTCCGTCCCATATTGCTGATAAAAGCGCTATACCCAATGGAGGATTTTCGGAATTAATTATCCTCCATACATTATCGGCGGCAATTTTCCTCGGTGGATTAATAAAAACAAAGTTCATTGATTTAGTTAATAAGTAACCTGTGGTTATTTTAATGTTTATGTTTTTAATTGTTTTTTCTGAGCGATAAGAATTAGCGACTGCCCTACAGGAGGTTTGATTATTTTTTCAATAAGACCTAATAAAGGCACCAGCTTATCAAATATTTTCGTCTGGTTTTCAGGCAGCTCTTTGTTTTTAAAAATTTTGCCGTTGATAAACCAGCCGAATAAACCAAGGAAATTTAAGTAATAAAAATTGACTATATCCAGATTTTGACCTTCGATAAGCATCTTTAATTGTTTTTTGTTGTATCGCCGGTAATGTCCAAATGAAATATCCATTGAGCCATGAAGTGTATTCAATGCCGGTACAAGAATTATTAGTCTTCCAGACGGTTGTAAAAGTGAAATCATGTTTTCAACAGCTTTCCGGTCGTTTTCCAGATGTTCGAGAATATTGAGGCAAATGATAGTGTCATACATAGTTGCAGCTAAAGGAGATGAGTTAATATTCTGAATATCCGCTTGGAAAACGTTGAAGTTTGATTGATCACGGAATGAATACTTGGCATTTAAATAATCAATATAGCTTTGATCGATATCAATAAGAGTCAATTTGTTTCTTAAAATAATGAAATCGGTAATATTCCCGATTCCCGCGCCAACTTCCAGGATATTGTTACCGATAAAATTTTTAATATTATTGTATATCCAGTGGTTATAGTTATAGCGTTCGGATAATAGCAGCAAAGAATGCTTTACTTTATCTTTGTCAGGTATTGTTTCTTTGATGTTAGATTCTCCTTCCAAATGATTCGTGTTGACATTATACTCATATAAGAATGCAATGCAATTCTCGATTTTTCAGGTAACTTTTATGTGGCTCAGTGAAACTGACGATAATTAAGGTTTCATCTATGTTTTAAAATATTACTTTACAAGAAAAACTGCAAATATTAGATTGAAACAACTTTATTCTTTGTGGTGCAGTTGTAATGCGGGACGTGTAATTCAATCAAAAATTTTTAAAAGATTGATCAAAGAGATTATGGCATTACGGGAATTATCATCTAATAAGCACGAATTATCCGAATCAACATCCCTTAAAATATTTTTTCAATTCTTCAACAGATGGAATGGTTTTGATTTATTAGTGGCACTAATCTGTGTGGCGAGTTTCTGCTGTAGCTGGATTGAATCTATTGTCAATTATGACAATCTGCATTGGGGCAGTGCTTATCTTAGCGCATTGGATTTAAAAAGAGGGGCCATACCGCATTCCCAGGCGCTCGTTTTCTATGGATTTTTCCAGACATGGTTTCATAGCATTGCGTTAACCGTGTTCGGGGAAAAGTTGATGAGTGTGGGAATTATGACAGGACTATTTTATTCCCTGACATTATTTCTGTCCTACCGGGTTTTTCTCCGGTTTATGCCTAAGCACTTAAGCTTTATCGCGGTACTGTTCATTTTCCTGATTCATCCTTATATTTTTTATCCGGCACCTAATTATTTCATGTACACATTTCAGCTGCTGGCGCTGATTTTTTTCTTAAAATATTCCGAAAATAGATTTTACGGTTTTTGGGCAGGATTTTTTATTAGCATGTCACTGCTTTCCCGGTATTCTTCTTTTATTGCTATTTTACCTCCATTTATAATTCTACTGGGTTGGGAATTCTTTACCATTCAGGGTACGAAAAAACGCATCATCGAAAAAACGGCGATAGTGAGTTCCGGATTAATTATTCCTTTAATAGTCTTTGCCGTATACCTGGCAATGAATTCCGCTTTAGGTAATTTCTTTTATCAGATGGGGATAACATCTAAAATATGGGGAAAAGTCGACAGTGCCGGAACCTATCTAAATTTTTTAGCTTCCATATTTCAGATAAATGAGAGTTACGCATCTGATCTTCGGGGAAAACTCTTTACATTAATATTGATAGTCTGTTTATTCATAATTCTCCGTGAAGGTATTAAAAAAATATTCAATAACCCGGCGAAATCAGCATATGCCAATCACAATATTGCCGCAGTATGCCTGGTGACGGTATTTGGATATTTGAATTCACTGCATATCTATGAAACATTCCGGCTGGTCAACGGCGCTTCTTTAGGGGTAGGTGTAGCAGTTTTTGTTTTTTATAATATATTTACTGAAACTATAAAACCGGTAAAGTATTTGATTGTCTTTTCTGCTGTCCTGCTTTGTCTATATTTATCAACTACCGTTTTTTTTAGTAAAACAACTTCATCGTATTATCCATGGAAACAGGACGTATTATTCCATAACGGAGTGACCAATAAAAATATTGCAATATTCAAAGGCAAACTTTTAACTAAAGAGTATAATGATTTTTATCAGGAAGTATTTGACACCATCGCGCCTTACAGGAAGTCTTGTTATATTATTAATTACACATCAGATGTGGTCGCTTTTTTGATTAATGATTTGCCTCGAATACAGATCGCGCCAATATACTTCAAATGGTTGGATGATGTTTCCAAACAGGCGGAAATCGTAGACCGGAATCAGGCTGTCATCCTTTCCTACAAAGCCTTAGACCTGCCAAATTATAAGATAATTTTTAATAAAAAATGGCCCGCTGAAATACCATGGATGGAGAGCGATTATTTGTTTATCTATGCGCCCAAACAATGTTCTAATGATATGGAGGTATCGTCCGGATACTTTGATTTGCGTAACCATTGATACATATCCTGCTTGATAGAGGGATTGGCACCCCTGTATTTCAGAATAAATATTTCTTTGACACGTAAAACCATTATTCATATACTTTCACTGTGAAAAATGAGGTCATTATTCAAGAAAAAGTAAAAGAGAATAGCCGTCGCGAAAAAAAACGCGACTGCATTATGATCCTTCTTGTGCTTATTGTTACGGCTCTTGTGTTTTCCAGTAGCCTGAAGCTTGATTGGACCAACTGGGACGATGATTTGTTAATCTACGAAAACCAATTGGTGAAAGAAGGAACAATCCAAGATATTTTCACAAAACCTGCCGACTATAACACCTATAATCCACTGGTGATTGTTTCTTTTGCGTTGGAATGGAAGCTGGCAAAGGATAAGCCTTTTCTTTATCACCTGGATAACTTGTTGTTGCACCTGCTTTGTACTGTTTTGGTCTTGCTTTTCTTCCGCGGAATGGGGCTATCTATCTTTTGGAGCGGCTTTGCAGCCGTTCTTTTCGGCATTCATCCCCTGCGGGTAGAGTCAGTGGCATGGGTCACCGAGCGCAAGGATCTTCTTTACGGATTCTTTTATCTGGCCGCTTTGCTAGCCTATGTTCGTTATATTGTTTCAGGGAAAAATATACAACTACTGCTTGTCTTTATTTATTTTATGTTTTCTCTTTTTTCCAAGGTGCAGGCTGTAACACTGCCTTTAATAATGGTTTTGCTGGATTGGTATTTAAAACGAAAGATCGATTGGAAAGCTATCATGGAAAAGGCAGTCTTCTTTGCGGTTTCTCTGATAATTGGTCTTTTGGGTAGCACATTTTTTATGAAAAATGTTTACATTACAACCAACAGCAATGCAATTGTAAATGCGTTCAACTTTCCGGAGCAGATTATCCTGGGTGGATATGCTTACACCGTATACATATTGAAGTCAGTTTTCCCATATTCTATTTCAGCACTGTATCCCATACCAACTGCACTTCATTGGGAACACTGGACAGGAGCGGCAATAGCAGTGGTAATATTTATCAGTGCTCTGGCCGTGTGGCGAAAATATCGTTTTGTAACTTTCGGTCTGTTGTTTTTTACCTTTAATATTTTTTTACTGCTTATGCCGTTTTTGGCGAACGAATCCGCATTCCTTAATGATCATTATACTTATGTTGCCTATGGGGGTCTGTTTTTCGTTATTGCCATGAGCCTGCAACAATTATCGGAAACGACACAGCTCCGGTTTATGGCAACCGGATTTGCTGTTCTCCTGCTTATCGTTTTTTGCGCATTAACGGTAAAATATATTCCTGTATGGAAAAATAGCGAGACTCTATGGACTGACGTAATCGAAAAATATCCCCGTAAAATAGCGGTCGCCTATCTCAACAGGGGGCATTATTTTTATAAAAACAACCAGTCCGGTAAAGCTCTTGACGATTTCAATACAGCCATTGAGGTAGATCCGGAGTATCCGCTGGCGTATCTCGATCGCAGCTCCGTCTATTTAGACAGAAACGATATCGAAAAAGTATTGCAGGATTACAATCGTTATCTCAGTTTCCTTCCTCCTTTTTATATTAAAGGTAATGCTCCCCATCCACTTGTATCAGACGTACTGGGCAACAGGGGAGTGATTTATTCCAGAAAGGGACTATACGATGAAGCTTTAGCTGACTTTGATCTTGCCATCAGACTAAAACCGCTCAATCCCATCAACTATATGAACAGGGCTTATGCTTATTACAATCTTGGTCGCATTGCCGAAGCAAAACAGGATGTGCTGACTGTGCGGGAAATGGGTGCTACTATAGATCCCGCATTTGAGAAATTACTGAAGTTACGCTAATTGTAATAGAGATCATACTGTTGAGAGATACCACTTTTCTTCCTTAGTAGATTTCACTATTGAATTGACATACCATAGCGATTCACCTAGACTTCTTTTCCGAGAGAAGAATCTTATCAGAAAATCAAACAGGTAAACCATGCGGCCTTTAAAAATATTCCTTGCCAGCTTGGGATTTAGAAAATCAGTTTTGGGTACAACACCGCCACTCGGGCTAATGTACGTTGCAGCTTACATCAGACAGAAATTTAATGTCGAGATACGTATTATTAATCAGAAATTAAATAATATATCCGACAATGAAATCGTAAAACAGGCTAAAGAATTTGAAGCTGATGTAGTCGGGTTGAGTACGCTGACTACCAACGCATACAGTCTTCCTTACATCACAAAAAATCTAAAAGTCGTACTTCCTGATGCGCTGATAGTTATAGGTGGTCCGCATGCCTCCGCTTTTGGAGAAAAATCACTGGAGGGCAACCTTGCCGATGTGGCGGTGCCTTACGAGGGAGAGCTTACTTTCGAGGCATTGATCAATGCTTGTTTCGACGGTGGCGACATATCGGAGGTGCCCGGTATATTCAGGCGCACTAAGGACGGCATAGTTACAAATCCGGGAGTTACTCCTTTAGTGAAAGATATCGATACGCTGCCATTCCCGGCGTATGATCTTGTCGATCTTAAAGCATACTGGAAGATCAATGCCATGACAGCTTTAATGCATATAAAGTATGCTCCTCTTTTTAGCAGCCGGGGCTGCCCTTTTAAATGTATTTACTGTCACAGAATTTTCGGAGACAGGCTTCGTGTTCATTCAGCTCAGAGAATTTTTGAAGAAATGAAATTTTGCATGGAGAAATACGGAGTTAATAGTTTTGAGATATACGATGATATTTTCAATCATGACAAAAAAAGGCTTTTTGAAATTTGCGGGCTTATCGGAAAGCTTGAAAATAAGGTCAAGTTATTTTTTCCTAATGGAATACGAATGGACGAACTTAATAAAAGCGCAATCGACTCTCTTGCTGATGCAGGTATGCACTATTGTGCCTGTCCGCTGGAATCGGGATCGCCTCGAATTCAAAAGTTTATGGGAAAACGTCTCAATATACAAAAATATCTGGAGAATGTGGAATATATAGCATCGAAAAAAATATTTACTCAAGGATTTGTAATGATGGGATTTCCAACTGAAACAGAAGAGGATTTAAAGCAAACACTGGATGTTACCTGTCAGTCGCGACTTCACGTATCAACAGTTTTCATTCTTACTCCTTTTCCGAACACCAAGGTATACGATATTGTTATGAAGAATCATCCCGAAAAGCTTGAAGACATTTACTACAACGATAAGGAATACTTAAATATGAAACACAATTTTTCAGATGTCTCTGATGAGATGCTGTTCTACTATCAGAGGAAGACAAACAGGATTTTTTATTTGAATTCCAACAGGATATTCCGGATTCTAAGGGATTTTCCTCAAACATACAGACTTCCTTCCTATATCCCTGAATTTTTAAAAAGGATTTCTCAGGGTATTTATTAGGGGTATTGATACTGTTTCCATTTTTCTCAAAAACAGATCAATGATATCCGGTTACTATTGCATTGACATACGATTGCAATTCACTTAGACTTTTTCTCCGGGAAAAAATCTTATCAGAAAATCAAACAGGTAAGCTATGCGGCCTTTAAAAATATTCCTTGCCAGCCTTGGATTTCGCAAATCGGTTTTAGGCACGACACCGCCTCTCGGACTAATGTATATCGCTGCGTATATCAGGCAGAAATTCAATGTTGAGATACGTATTATTAATCAGAAGGTAAATAACACACCGGATGATGAGATTGTAAGACAGGCTAAAGAATTCGGATCCGATGTAGTCGGATTGAGTATGTTGACTACCAACGCATACAGCCTTCCATACATTACAAAAAATTTAAAAGTTATACTTCCTGATGCGCTGATAGTCATTGGCGGTCCGCACGTTTCGGCTTTTGAAGAAAGATCGCTGGAAGGAAACTTTGCCGATGTGGCTGTACCTTACGAGGGGGAACTTACTTTCGAGGCATTGATCAATGCGCATTTCGGTGGTGGCGACATATCGGAAGTGCCTGGCATATTCAGGCGTACTAAGGACGGGATAGTTACCAATCCGGGAGTTACACCATTTGTGAAAGATATTGATACACTTCCGTTTCCCGCTTATGATCTTATCGATCTCAAAGCATACTGGAAAGTCAATGCCATGACTGCTTTGACACATAAGAAATACGCCTCTTTTTTCAGCAGCCGCGGCTGCCCTTTTAAATGTATTTACTGTCACAGAATTTTCGGAGACACATTTCGTGTCCATTCGGCACAGAGAATTTTTGAAGAAATGAAATATTATGAAAAAAAATACGGCGTTGATAGTTTTGAAATTATCGACGATATTTTCAACCATGATAAAAAAAGGCTGTTTGAAATTTGTGAACTTATCGGAAAACTGGAGAGCAAGATTGGGTTATCTTTTCCCAATGGGCTCAGGATTGATGAGCTAAACGACAACGCAATCGACGCTCTTGCTGATGCGGGCATGTATTACTGTTCCTGTCCTTTGGAATCGGGATCTCCTCGGATTCAAAAACTTATCGGGAAAAATCTCAATATCCGGAGATATCTGGAGAATGTGGAATATACAGCTTCTAAAAAAATCTTTACCTATGGATTTGTAATGATGGGATTTCCAACTGAAACAGAAGATGATTTAAAACAAACACTGGATGTTGCGTGTCAGTCGAAACTTCACGCTGCATCCTTTTATACACTCACACCTTTCCCGAACACAAAGGTATACGACATCGCCTTAGAGAATAATCCGGAGAAACTCAAAAGAATCAACTATAACGATAATGAGTATTCGCATATGAAACACAATTTTTCTGATGTTCCTGATGAAATGATATTTTACTATCAGAGAAAAGCAAATATGGATTTTCACATGAATCCTTTCAGGATAGTCCGCATTCTGAGAGATTTTCCCCAGAGGCGAAGAATCCCGACGTATATCCCTGAATTTTTCAAAAGGGCTTCGAAAGGCATCTTCAATTAACAAATTAACGGATAAATTATTTGAGGTAGGTTGCTGATTGCGTTGTCTCTATGATTTCCCGGTGTTGCTTCTGAGCCAGAACTTGTTAAAGAATAGTGCGGGCTCTACACTACAAAAGGCATCACATTGATTGCAGTTGGCAAGCTGCCTTCTTATCTGGGCGTACTCTTTACTGTACCAGAATTCCTTGATGGACTTGCCACGGATATTTCCAATTGCCTTGTCTTCAGCTAATAAATACATGCACGGAAACACATTGCCTGATGGATCGATATTTATGTCCGAAATTGGCGAGAAACATTTTACCATTAACCTTTTATTTGTGATTCTTTCAATCATATAATCAAGATATTCAGTTGAAATATCCAAAATTTTGTTGCGGTCTTTAAGCTTTTTGAATTTTCTGAAAAGGTCAACCAGCTTTGCATCGAACTCTTTGCTTCGATAATCCTTGATATTACCATACTCGACGACCGGGTAAGTGGCCACGAGATCGACGTTCATGCTCTTAATGAACCTGATTATTTCCATGGCATCATCAATATTTTCGTTCATCAAAATAAAATTTACAGTGATGGCGATGTTCTTTTTTAGTAAATTCCTGAAATAGACGGTGTTCTTGATTCCTTCTACGGCTTCATTGAATTTGTCAACACCCCTTATCTGCCTGTACGTAACGGGATCCATACAATCCATTGAGAGAGTTATTATGTCACAATCGGTTTCAATGAGCTTTCGGGCGAGATTTTTGTCTGAAAGAAGTATGCCGTTTGTGCTGACTTGTGTAATCAGATGCTTCGATTTGACATAAGAAATCATCTCCAATATATCTTTCCTCATAAAAGGCTCTCCGCCCATAAAAGAAAAAACTGAAGCGCCCATGCCGGCAAGCTCATTTGTAATTTGCTTAAATTCATTAAAGTCCATCTCGTCTGTCGATGACCTTCTTGTCACCTCACACATCTTGCAAAAAGAATTGCAACGCCATGATGGTACAAATGTAACATTTACCGGGCCGACAATGTTTTTTTTAAGATATGCGGAAGCGACAACACCGGCCATGCGGACAGCGTTTTGGGGAAACCACAACAGATCACCTTCTCTAATCTTTGCTTTAAGTATTTTAAGAAATTTGCTTCTCATCTCAAAGAATTCCATGCCACATTTTATTTCATCCGGCCGGTGAATTTATAATGCCCGTTATCATAATAGTCAATTGCTTTTTTGGCATCTTTTGGAATCAAAATATGTCTGGCTTGTTTTTAGACTGTTGGTTCCCGTGACTAGAGATTTGTCTGTATTCGTTTGTATTTCCAAAACAATTTTGATATGAGTACGATAAATATATGATTAGTGTTGTAAATGTATCAATAAGATGCACGATGGAGAATTATTGTCATCGAAAAATAAGGCGGCATACAGAGAAATTAAGTCACAATTCGATTAAATAAGATTCATATCTTGACACTAACGAAGGCTTTTCTCGGGCTTTTAAGGTGTTGTCATTATGAAGAATAAAATCAAATCCAGCCAGCTTCTTCCTTTTATTATATCTTTAAGCATTTTCCTTGCCGCCGCCGTTTTGGGATGGTTCAAACTGAGATACGGCTTTAATTTTACCGATGAAGGATGGAACATGACAGAGGCCTGGCGACTTGCCGCCGGCGATAATTTTTTTCATGACAAATTTACGGGTGCGCTCAGGCCTGCACTATTTATAAATTTTCTCATTTTTAAGTTTTATCCCGGAATAACATTGCTCGGTTTTCGGGAATTGCAGTTTTTTCTTACTATTGTTTCGTTATTATTCTTTAGTTTTGCTCTGTATAAAGTCAGCAAAGAGTTCTGGTTCCAACCGGTCATATTTTCTCTGTTTGCGTTTACAGGACTTGAGCCTATAGGCGCGATTTCGAATCTTAACTACTATACATATATTCATCTGTTTATTACTTTTTTTTCGACATTCTTTATCTTGGGGCTGCAGCAGCAATCATTTCTGTTGAAAAGGATTATGTATGTTACGGCAGGGATATTTTTATGGCTGATAAGTTTCAGCCTAATGCATATGAGTTTTGTCGTAATTTCGGTAATTATATTGTTTTTAGTTATCAGGAAATTAAAATTAGAATTTTTTAATTTTACCTTGAAGGACATGTGGTTTGTTCTTTTGCCGGTTATATTGTTATGGATTATTTTAATCGGCATGTACGGGGCCGCCTACATTCAAAATGTCATTTCATCCGTTCAAGTTATTCTTTCGCCAGCAAATCCTTCAGCGGGCTCACTAATCTACTTTAATTGGGAAACTTTTAAATACGTCATCGTTACTCTGTTTTTTACAATGGCCTTTTTATGGAGCACAAAGATACAAAAAACAATTCCTTTAATGGTTGTATTGCTGATACTGGCATCAATGATGTTCGTTATTATTGATACGACCTTTTTCGGATTAATAACACGTTATCATCGTGGTGTCCTTGACGGATGGTCCAGCCGTCCTCTGTGGTTTGCCGCTTTGCTGGCATCATCATATTTTTTATTCATTTGTTATTTCATATTCAAAACAGTTAAAAAAATACCATGGAACAAATTTGAATTAGTTGCTCTTGTCTTGTTCATCCCCTGTATAATCGCCGCTATTAACAGCAACATTTTTTCCAATCTTGGCATGGGGACAATACTTTACTCTTCTATCACAGCTGTGGCGGCAATAACATGCATGATCTTGTCTATGGAGACCATCAAAAGAAGAACATACCTTGTGCAATTGCTTCTTTTAATCATGTTTCTTGCTCCTTTCTACTACTCTACGGCATGGTCTGACTGGAAATTCACTTTTTTTGATGTGGCTCCTGAACAGATGAATGCCGAGATAGAAACCGGATTCGGCAGGGGTATCAAGACCAATCATATTTATAAAAATTTGTACGAATGGATCTGCAAAACATCGCAGGAATATTCGAATAAGGACGATTATGTGATTTCTTATATTATATCACCCATGGTGCATATGATCGCCCGGCGCAGGCCTGCCCTGGATGAATCTCATATATCTTTCGCGGAGTATCCCGATGATTATTATAATAAATCAATAGAGTTGATGAAAAATCGCAAACGTAATCCGAAGCTGGTCTATGTGTTTGAAGCAATACCGGCCCTGCAGCCTGTTGATCTGAAAGAATCTATGCGTTTATGGCAGGATAAACAAATTTCTTTTCCTTCCAATGATCCGATAACCCGATATGTTCTGGCCAATATGACACAGATAGACAGTTTCCCTATTGCTGAAGATTTGGCCGTCAGATGTTTTCTTGATAATTCGTCCATGCCCGGTGTATTGAAAAATAAAATGAATATTAATCCGGCTAAGCCGAAATTTAATTAACTCAAGGGGGTCTTGTGCAAAAAGGCGGTGATCTTGATAACATCAAAAATACAAAGGCCTATCGTGAAATTTTGAGGAAACTTCATGAAACTCATGTTGAATACTGAGGTCTCATTATGAAAGATAAAATAAGATCCGGCCAGCTACTTCCTTTTTTAATATCGTGCGTCATTTTCATTGCGGCATCTATATTCGGATGGTTTAAACTGCAATACGGTTTTAATTTTACCGATGAGGGCTGGCACATGACGGAAGCCTGGCGACTGACTGCCGGAGACGACTTTTTTCTTGACCATTTTACAGGAGCAATCAAAGGCGTAACGCTGATTAATTATCTCATTTTTAAATTTTATCCCGGCATAACTTTGCTGGGGTTCAGGGAATTGCAATTTTTTCTTACGATTGCTTCGCTGTTGTTTTTGAGTTTTACTCTTTACAAAGTCAGTAAAGAGTTTTGGTTTCAACCAATCATATTTTCTTTATTTGCGTTTACGGGGCTTGAGCCTATGGGCGCGATTTCCAATCTTAACTATTATACTTATCCCCATATGTTTATTACGCTCTACCTGGCCTTTTTCATCCTGGGACTGCGGCAGCAATCATTTATATTGAAAAGAATCTTATTCATCACAGCAGGGATATTTTTATGGCTCATAAGTTTCAGTCTGCTCCATATGAGTCTTGTCGTCATTTCAGTGATTATATTGTTTGTAGTTATCAGAAAATTTAAATTAGAATCTCTTGATTTTACTTTAAATGATCTATTTTTTGTTTTGTTGCCTGTTGTATTGTTATGGATGATTTTTATCGGTATTTACGGGAAAGCGTATATACAGAATATCATTACAACGATTCATTGGCTACTTAACACTTCCCTCTATCCGGCCGCTTCGTTGATTTATTTCGATTGGAATATATTTAAATATGTCATCATTACCCTGTTTTTTGCGATAACCTTTTTATGGAGTACTAGAATAGCAAAAACAATTCCTTTAACGATCTTCTTATTAATACTGGCAGTGATGATGTTTATGACTATTGACACTGACTTGTTCGGATTAATTAAACCTTATTATCATGGATATTATAATGGCTGGTATAGCCGTCCCATGTGGTTTGCCGCCCTGCTGGTATCAGCATATTTTCTGTTTATTGGTTATTTCGTATTTAAGATTGTTAAGAAAAAGTCGTGGAGTAATTTGGAATTGGTTGCCCTTGTTCTCTTTGTCTCCAGTGTAATAATGGCTATCAACAGCAGTATTTTTTCCGCTTTAGGATTTCTGGCGGTGCTTCATTCTTCCATCCCGGCGGCAGCGGCAATGACATGCGTGATTTTATCCTTGGAAACAGTTAAAAAAAGAATCTATTTTGCACAATTCGCGATATTAGTCATGTTTTTTGCTCCTTTTTACTACACGACGGCATGGTCCGATTGGAAATTTACCCTTTTTGATGTGGCTCCTGAACAGGCAAATGCTGAAATAGAAACCGGATTCGGCAAGGGTATTAAGACCAATCAGATTTACAAGAACTTATACGAGTGGATCAGCACGACATCACAAACTTACTCCGGAAAAGATGATTATATAATTTCTTATGTCTCTTCTCCAATGGTTCATATGATTGCCCGGCGCAGACCTGCGCTGGATGAATCGTTCCTTTTTTTTATGATAGTACCGGAAAATTATCTTATTGCATCAATGGAATTCATGAAAAATCGTGGTCGCAATCCGAAACTGGTTTACGTGTTTGAAGCAATGCCTGCTCTGCAGCCTGTTACGCTGAAAGAATCGATGCGTTTATGGCAAGATAAAGAAATTTCTTTCCCTTCCGATGATGCGATTACCAGATATGTTCTGGACAATATGACACTGATAGATAGTTTTCAAATAGCAGAGGGATTGACGGTAAGGTGTTTTCTGGATAACGCTTCCGCGTCGCACGTCATGGGAAATAAACTAAAAATCAAATCCGGCATTGAAAATCTGGACTTGCTCACGGATTAATTTTTAATAATCTGTAATCTTTTAATCTTCTAATGAAATGAGCAATCTGCCGGCGGTCAGCAAGTTTTAATAATCTGAAAAATATTTTTGGTCTTAAATAGAATTTTCTAAAGGCAGTTGACTGTGCCAACAGCAATTGTTCTTTCGTAATACCTGTGGGCAACCACTCCGGTTCCCTGTAGCTTTCTTTTTCCCAGTTCGGAACAAATTTGCCTTTCAGAGTTTCCCACAATTCAGAACCGGGTAAAACGTCTAAAATCATGAATTGCGCCCGCGATAATTTTGATCTGACAGCAAAATTTATACTTTCTTCAATAGAAGACGTAGTTTCTCCCGGTAAACCGAAAATAAAAAATCCTTGACAGGCTATGCCGACCTTATCTGCTATTTCAATTGCTCTTTCAATAGTCTCAATGGATTCCCTTTTTTTAGTAGTTCTTAAAATCTGAGGATTAGCGGATTCGATGCCATAAGCAAAATAATAACATCCACTGTCTTTCATTAATTGAATAATTTCTTCGTCCACTTCATCGGCTCGTATTCCGTTCGGACATGCCCAATTAACATTTATTTTTCTTTCTATTAACAAACGGCATATCTTTTCTACGTTATCTCTTCTTAAAGTAAAATTATCGTCTTCGAAATGTATTTCTTTTACCTTAAAAGTTTTAACCAAATATTCGATTTCCGCGACGACGTTATCCGGAGTTCTGAATCTTATTTTTCTGTCGCAAAATTGAGGACTGGCGCAGAATGTACATTCATAGGGACAACCACGACTGGTAATAACCACACCAACAGGAAATCCCTTAATGAAAGCGCCATGCGGGGCCATGGGGTAACTGCCGGGACTCATTTGTTCCCAGTCCGGAAACGGCAGCTCATCAAGATTTTCCACGGTAGGTGATTTCACTGTCGCTTGTCGTTCGTTGTTTAGATTCTCTAAAGAGTAAACACCTTGAATGTTGTCATTTTGAAATTTTTTATTAATTAATTCAAGAAACGATAATTCTCCTTCGCCGCACACGACGTAATTAGCGTGCGAATCAATCAGTGTTTGATAAGGCAGGAAAGTAGGATGCGGGCCACCGATAATAGTTGTCATTTTATTTTTTTTAAGCTCTCTGGATAATGAAATAGCCTCTTTATAAAAAGCAGTAAGACAGTTTATTGCTACTGCGTCAGGCTTCATGTCTAAAATTTTATCGACTAGTTGGCTCAGTTTCAGATTTTCCTTTAACCCGTCAATTATTACTGTATCTATCCCGGATTTTTTTAAATATGACGAAAGATAGCCCAGCCCCAGAGGAGGTGTTATTATATGACTTTTATAATTTGGTCTTACTAGGGCAATTTTCATCTCAGATTTTTACATTTCTCAATTTATATAATTGCTTTATTAATGTTATTCCGAGCTTGCCGATTTTTGCCGGAGAAATAGAAGAAGCGCCGGTAGAGCGCTCGGCAAAGGTAATTTTCTGCCAGAAAATTTTCTCCTTATTTTTTGTAATCATTACTGATAAAAGTGTATTGGGAAGAAAAAAATCTCCGGGAATTGCCGGAATATATTTACGCAGGCGTTCAACTTTCATCAAACGAAAAGGCGTATTGGCATCTTTTACGATGACCTTGAATATTACAAATATTATAATCTTAAGTGTTTGCGAAATAAGGCGTCGAACCAACCCATCAGCACGTTTTGGCCGACAGCCGATAATGAAATCGTAGTTATTCCGTTTTTCCCAAAAATGCCAAAAATCACTGGAGTTTGTTTGGCCATCGGAATCTGTTTGAAAAATCCATTCAGCGTTTTCAGCGATGGCATATTTATAAGCTAAGGTACATGTTGGTCCGTGTCCCTCGTTTTCTTTATTAACTAATACAAGGCGTTGATATTTACTCCGAATGTTATCTAAAACCTTTAATGTGTTATCTTTACTTCCATCATTGAATATCAACAGTTTGCTGTCATGTCCGGCTTTTTCAATGACGTTATGCCATTCATCCACAACATTGGCTATTGCCTTCTCTTCGTTATAGGCCGGCATGACAATATAAAGTTTATCCATAGTTACCTTATTACTTTATAAATAGCCGCAAAATCAAGGAAATATTGGTCAGCGACCTGTTTCAAGCGGATGCTACCTCATATTTCTTAAAAAAAATCTTTTGATATAAAATATCCCTTGACAAGGTGGGACAGCCTTTTTAAAATCAAACAAATACAAAAAAATATTTTTGTTAATTCTATTGTGGTGAAAGAATGGAACTAATTTGCAAAAACTGTAAATTCAAAAAGGATCACACCGATTATATCTTCGTCGGTACGGGCGGGTGACACACTGTCGGATCAGTTGAGGTCCGCAAATGCCCAAGGTGTGGGTATAAGGTCGTACTGAATGACGGAGAAATTCCTGAGATGAATCCGGATGCCGCGGAAGACTGCGGAATCAAGATATGTTAAAAACATATTAAACAAGTCTATTTGTTTCATGTGGGAAAAAGCGTGCTAAGTTGATATTGCCAAAATGCTTTTTGTGACTTTTGCTGAAGCAATAATCTTGCCTTTTACAAACGCTTTGACATCAATAAAACAAAGTCTTTTGCCAAGCTGCACTATCTCTGATGAGAAATCAACTACATCACCAATTTTGGCCGATTGCATAACAGAAACCTGTATGTCGTGTGTTACCGCTTCAGTTTTGTTATCAATTAAGCTTAGCAGTCCGCCATAGGCACAAACGTCACATAGAACATAAATGACACCACCATGAAGTACTCCCCTGGGGTTAACTGTTTTTTCGTTAACGGTAATCGATAGCTTTCCCGCACCTGAATTAGATTCTATGGTAGTGACACCCAGGTACTTATGAAATGGATGTTCAATTACTTTTTGCAGTCTTTTGTTCATTGAACTTCTACCTACATAAGCTAAAAGTGGTAGTCCCACGGGGACTTGAACCCCGGTTTCCGGCGTGAGAGGCCAGCGTCCTAACCACTAGACGATGGGACCGTTTTGATGGGCGGAAAGCAGCCGAAAATCAGAATTATTTTTGGATGGACTGTTCCCCGCAAAGTCGAGGGTGAATATCTATTTAATCGGGTTGTAAAAGTCAAGGTAAAATTAGATTAGCCTTGAATTTACGGTTTAAATTGCATTTAAATAATCTAAGCGCGTTTTTCGATGTAAGCGATTGCGTTTTGAATTTTTTTGATCACACGTTCTTTTCCAAAAGTAACCATTACTTCGTCAATGCCGGGACTGACCGTTTTTCCGGTCAGCGCCACGCGCAAAGGTTGCGCAATCATCTTGAATTTTATGTTTCTCTCCGAGGAGAAATTCATTAAAAATTCTTCGATTCCTTTTTTAGTGAAATCTTGTGCGGAAGCAATCGATTGAACCAGTGCTTTTAAAAGGTGCGCAACATCGGCTGTCAGGAATTTTTTAGCTGCCTGTTCTTCATATTTAATTTCATCTGTAAAATAGAAATCTGCCATAGATGCCAGTTCCACCAGAGTTTTTACCCGCGGTTGTAAATCGGCGATAACTTTTCCAGTAAATGCGGCATCGCATGTATCAATTCCGGCAGGCCACAAAGGTTTCATTTCTTCTCTTAATCTTTCAGAAGGCGTTTCCTTTATATAGTGTGCGTTTAACCAGAGAAGTTTCTCCGGATTGAAAACAGCGGGGGATTTACCAACAGCATCCAGATCGAAGAGATCAATCAAATCTTTTTGTGAAAATATTTCCTGATCCCCGTGAGCCCAACCCAGACGCACCAGATAGTTAACCAGTGCTTCCGGTAAAAATCCCATTTCCTTGTAAGCCATAACCGAAGTTGCACCGTGGCGTTTGCTGAGTCGAGTTTTGTCGCTTCCCAGAATCATGGGAACGTGGGCGAATTTGGGAACATCAAACCCAAGTGCCTGATACATTAAAATCTGTCGAGGAGTGTTGTTGACATGATCATCACCGCGGATTACATGGGTGATGTTCATAAGAGCATCATCAATAACCACGGCAAAGTTATATGTGGGATATCCGTCACTGCGTTCGATTATCAAGTCGTCAAGTTCTTCATTGTTGAATACAATTTTGCCTTTGATGAGGTCTTCTACAACGGTTGAACCTGTATCTTCGCTGCGGAAACGCACAACACTTCCGCTGGTTTTCTTTAAATTTTTATTGCGACAGGTACCGTCATATTTTGGTTTTTTACCTGTCGCCAAGGCTTGTTTTCTTTTTTCTTCCAGCTCTTCAGGGGTACAGGTACAATAATAAGCTTTTCCTTCATGGATTAATTTTTGGACCATCTCCCTATGCAATTCAACACGTTGCGCCTGAAAGTAAGGACCTTCATCCCAGTTTAATCCCAGCCAGGTCATGGCACTCAGAATCGCCTTGGTTGATTCGTCAGTTGAACGCTGCTGGTCGGTATCTTCAATCCTTAGAATAAATTCTCCACCGTGATGGCGGGTATAAAGCCAGTTAAAAAGAGCAGTTCGCGCTCCGCCGATATGTAAATAGCCGGTCGGTGAAGGGGCGAAACGGGTTCTGATTTTTTCCATCATTTTATTTTCCTTATTTTTTATAGCCTTATAGGATTTAGATTGGCTTTTTGTCAAGTAACATGATTTTTAATCCATTAATTTTGTTAATAAATGGAATTATCTGCTTTGTCTTTAAATATCAAAAGGGGTTGCATCTTGAACATTTGCGGGCATAGGAAGCCGAAAGATAATGCAGGTAATGAAAACAATTTAGACTTTTTCTGCTTAATCCATTGGTAAAATTAGTAAATTATACTTGACAAGGTGGAAAATTTATAATTTACTTCTCCGGTTAATTAATTGGATATAGTTTTTAAAGGCAGCAGACGTTAGATGGCTAATTCTTTGAAAATTAACGTGTTTCTCATTCCGGAAGAAGGGCAGCGCTTCGTATTTTCCGAAGGAGATACATGGTTTCAGGGTTGTTTCAGGGATAGCGAAAAGCCTGATTTCGTTTTGAAAAAGGTTGATGTAGATTGTCTGATAACAATGACTTCGGGTACGGTTTTTATTAAAGGTTCGTTTTCCGCATTTATTGATATTTGTTGCAGCCGTTGCCTGGAGCATGCGAGTCTGCCAATTGGCGGCGATTTTAATTATACGTTGATTCCCGCGAAAGCTGAAACAAGGGAAGATTTGGAGCTGACGCCGGAAGAACTGGAAATAACTTATTATCAAGGTGATTTTATTGATCTTGCGCCTATTATCTGTGAGCAGTTAATTTTGCAAATACCGATGAAAGCGCTTTGTACTGAAGAATGTAAAGGGTTGTGTCCTCACTGTGGGATGAATCTGAACAGGTCTTCCTGTAATTGCCATCTGAATGTTGTTAACGACCGGATGGCTGTGTTAAAAAATTTTAGAGTGAAAAATTAATTATAAAGAAGGATAAATTATGCCAAATCCGGTAAAGAGACATTCCAAAACCAGGCGTAATCAAAGAAGAGCAAATGATTTTTTAAAGTCACCTTCTTTGTCTTTATGCCCGCAATGCAATGAGCCGAAACTGCCTCATCGCGTTTGCCCTACATGTGAAACCTATAAGGGTAGAGAATACAGAAAAGCAGAAAAGAATGCCTAGTCTTATAAATAATAATTATTATTTCTAGGTTGTCGCGTATGTTATATTATATTATTCTGCGCACAATATTGTATTTATAGGCAGTTACTCATTGCCGGAATTAATAATTGTAAAAAATTTATCAGACTGTGCCGGTTATTCTCAACTTTAGGTCGGGTGTTTTTTGTGGTAAAAAACGTTTGCGATATTTTTCATAATTGCGATTTCACGAATAATAGGCTGGAGGAGGAATTTGCATGACATTAGAAGAAAAAGTCATTAAACTTATTGTGGACCAACTTGATGTAACCAAAGAACAATGTGTTTTGGAAGCTTCTTTTATCGATGATTTAGGAGCGGACTCTTTGGATATCGTTGAATTACTCATGGAAATGGAAGAAGCTTTTGGTGTGGAGATAGAAGACGAAGAGCTTGAAAAAATTGTTACAATAAAAGATGTAATTGATTTTCTTAAACAAAAAGGCGTTAATTAGTCTACCATACAGGATTTTAACCAATGAAAAGGCGTGTTGTTGTGACAGGTCTTGGAGCGCTGACTCCTTTGGGAAATTCAGTTGACCAGACATGGGAAAGCGCAGTTACTGGTAAATCAGGTATCGGCCCTATCACCAAATTCGATAGTAGTTCTTATAAATCCAGAATTGCCGGAGAAATAAAAAATTTCGATCCGGCGCAATTTGTCAATAAGCAGGAAATCCGCCGTTTCGATGACTTTCTTCTTTATGCGATAGCATCTTCGGAAATGGCTATGGCTGACGCAAAATTGACAATCAGCCCGGAACTCTCCGAGCGCACTGGTGTGATAATAGGGTCCGCTATCGGTGGCCTTGCCACAATAGAAGAAGAAATCAGGAACGTTCTAAGTGATTCCCCCCGCAAAATTTCTCCCTTTGTCGTCCCCGCGATACTTGCCAATTTAGCTTCCGGCCATGTTTCGATTCGATTTGGTGCGAAAGGTCCGATCAATTGTGCTGTTACCGCCTGTGCTGCGGGGACATCAGCCATAGGTGATGCTTATAAAACTATTGTCCATGGGGATGCCGACATAATGATTACCGGAGGTGTCGAAGCAGCGATAACAAGATTAGCTGTGGGCGGATTTTCCGCGATGCGGGCACTCTCACAGAGAAATGATGAGCCGCAAAAAGCCAGCCGTCCGTTTGATAAAGAACGCGATGGTTTTGTAATTGGAGAAGGTTGCGGCATAATTATTCTGGAGGAATTATCAATTGCTCTTAACAGAGGCGCTCGAATATACGCGGAGCTAGCAGGTTACGGATGCACATCCGATGCTTTTCACATGGCGGCTCCGCCACCCGAGCATGAAGGTGCTGCCCGTAGTATGCGAATTGCGATAAAAGACGCTGGTTTTAATCCTGAAGACATCGATTATATAAATGCTCACGGCACATCGACGCCGCTCAATGACTTATATGAAACTCAAGCCATTAACTTTCTTTTCGGAGAACACGCTAAAAAGCTCATGGTCAGTTCTACGAAATCCATGACCGGCCACATGCTGGGGGCGACGGGAGGCGTAGAAGCCATTTTTGCAATCAAAGCTCTTCAGGAAGGTATTATCCCACCAACAATTAATCTGGATAATCCCGGCGAAGGATGCGATCTTGATTACGTGCCTAAAATTGCCCGACATAAAGAAATCAATACTGCCATGTCCAACACTTTTGGTTTTGGCGGTGTGAATGCCGTTTTATTATTTAAGAAATATAGTGAGACTCGCTGAAAACGAATCCCGACAAGTCGGGATGAAGTTTGTTCCTGCTACCTGAAGGTGGCGGGATAATTCGCTCTAAGATTTTCCGAGCACTATGTTTCGGAAAATCAAGGCTCATTAAAGCGTTAGTCGAACTATCCCCTGAGCGAAGCGAATGGGGATAGTGAAATACAATTGATAACTTACGGATTTAATATAAAACATTAGTTATAATTAAATATCCGAGATAAGTAGAAATTAAAGCAAAAGAGGGAATACTTTTTATGTCTTTTTTAGAAAAAGTTGATTTGGAAGTGAGCCGTGCTATTGATCTGGAAACACGGCGACAAACTGGGAAAATTGAGCTGATAGCTTCAGAAAATTTTGTCAGTGAGGCGGTATTGGAAGCGCAGGGCTCCGTTATGACCAATAAGTATGCGGAGGGTTATCCGGGGAAACGTTATTACGGCGGCTGTGAGTATGTTGATATAGCAGAAACCTTAGCGATTGATCGTTGTAAACAGCTTTTCGGGGCCGATCATGTCAATGTTCAGCCGCATTCAGGAACTCAGGCGAATATGGCTGTATATTTTGCCGTGGCACAGCCCGGGGATACGATTCTGGGAATGAATCTGTCGCACGGCGGACACTTGTCTCATGGCAGTCCGGCCAATTTCTCCGGTAAGTTTTATAAAATTGTTCCTTATGGTGTCAAAAAGGAGACAGAGACAATTGATTTTGACGAAGTGGAAAAACTGGCGAAGGAACATAAACCGAAAATGATTATTGTCGGTGCCAGTGCTTATCCGCGGACAATTGATTTTCAAAAATTCCGCAATATTGCGGATGAGATCGGTGCCGTGATTATGGCGGATATCGCTCATATAGCCGGACTGGTCTGCACAGGATTGCACCCGAGCCCCGTTCCGGTTTGCGAATATGTCACGACGACAACTCACAAGACTCTGCGCGGGCCTCGCGGCGGTGTAGTTATGTGCAAGGAAGCTTACGCCAAGACTATCAACAGCAGAGTGTTTCCCGGCATGCAAGGCGGCCCCCTGATGCATGTGATTGCGGCCAAGGCTGTTGCTTTCAAGGAAGCGCTTCAGCCGGAATTCAAGGAATATCAGCAGCAGATAATCAAAAACGCACTGGCAATGGCCGATGAATTGAAAAATCAGGGATTCCGGCTTGTTTCCGGAGGAACGGACAATCATCTGATGCTTGTTGATTTAACCGACAAAAATGTTACGGGCAAGGATGCGCAGGAAGCGCTCGACCGCGCCTTCATCACCGTCAACAAAAACGGCATTCCCTTTGATACTAAGGGGCCGCAGGTCACCAGCGGAATTAGAATCGGAACTCCCGCCGTAACCACCAGAGGCATGAAAGAAAATGAAATGAGCTTGATTGCTTCCTATATTTCTGATGTAATTAAAGACATTAATAATGAGCAAAAAATTAAAGATGTTGCTAAAAAGGTAAAAGATCTTTGCGATCAGTTTCCTCTTTATCAGCGAAGAATTAAAAACCTATAAACAAAAATGAAAAACAGGTTCTGAAAAGCGTGCAATTATGGCCACTAAAAAACCATCTCCGGAAGGTTTACCGGGGAAAAATAAAAAAAGGCCCGACTGGGATAATTACTTTTTGGATATTGTCGAACTTGTTTCCAAACGCAGTACCTGTTGTCGCAGATCAGTAGGGGCCGGGCTGGTAAGTGACAGCAGAATTCTGTCTACCGGCTATAACGGCGCTCCCTCCCATTTGCAGCATTGCCTTGATATCGGGTGTCTTCGTGAACAGCTTAAAGTTCCTTCCGGTGAACGTCATGAATTGTGCCGCGGACTGCATGCGGAACAAAATGCGATAATTCAGGCTGCTCTCCATGGAGTCATTACTAAGGGGTCAACACTTTACTGTACTAATCACCCATGTGTTATTTGCGCGAAAATGATTATCAATGCCGGAATTATCCGCATAGTAATTCGAGATGGTTATAGCGACAAGCTGGCCGCCGAAATGCTCAAAGAGGCGGGAATAAGCGTAAAACAAATTTAAACTTGAGAAAGAACCGAGATAAATAAAACAATGAAGTGTCCGTTTTGTGGTCATACTGAAAATAAGGTTATTGATTCGCGCATAAGCAAAGATGGCAAAGCAGTGCGTCGCCGCCGGGAGTGTCTGGGTTGCACAAAACGCTTTACCACATATGAATATGTGGAAGATGTTCTGCCGATGGTTGTGAAGAAAGACGGTCGCCGTGAACAGTTTGACCGGCAAAAAATAATAAACGGCATAAAAAAAGCCTGCGAGAAGCGTCCGATCAGCATGGAATCGATAGATAAACTTGTTGAAAATGTGGAACAGGCCTGTCAGGAAATGCAATTAGAAGAAATTTCCTCGACGCTTATTGGAGAGAAGATAATGAATGAGCTCAAAGCTTTCGATGGCGTCGCCTATGTGCGGTTTGCTTCGGTTTATCGTCAATTTCGCGATGTCGGCGAATTTATGTCTGAGCTGAAAGATTTATTAAGCAAAGGTAAAAAATAAATTATGTTTACCGGTATCGTTGAAGGATTTGGCAAGGTAAAGCGTCTGACGATGAAAGGTGCAGATGCAGTTTTGGAAATTGAAGCCGGTATCAGCCTTGCGGAAGTTTCTATCGGCGATAGTATTGCAGTAAACGGAGCCTGCCTTACAGTTACCTCAAAAGATCAACAAAGTTTTCAGGCGGATGTTTCCGCAGAAACGCTTTCCAGAACAACGCTCAAATTATTACAGGCGGGACACAAAGTTAATCTCGAAAAGTCACTGCGCGTGGGCGGTTTTGTAGGTGGTCACTTCGTTTTAGGTCATATTGATGCAACAGGTAGAATTTTTTCCCAGAGTAAGAAATCCGGTTCTCTGATTCTGGCTGTGGAACTGAATGAAAATATATCCCGCTATATTGTGGAAAAGGGTTCGGTGTCCCTGGATGGAATCAGTCTGACAGTGAACAAACTTGAAAAAAGCCGGTTTTATGTTAATATAATTCCTCACACGGTGGCTAACACCACTTTAGAAATGAAAAAAGAAGCCGATTTGGTCAATATAGAAACGGATATTTTAGGTAAATATGTTGAAAAATTATTACAAACTCCGCAAGGAATAGATAAAAATTTTTTGGCACAACATGGTTTTTTAGATAAGTAAGGAAAATAAGATGATAAGCACTATCAGGGAAGCAATTGAAGATATCAAAAACGGAAAGATGATAATTCTTGTTGATGATGAAGATCGCGAAAATGAAGGCGATATTTGCATGGCAGCGCAGTTCGCGACAGCAAAAACAATCAATTTCATGGCGCGCTACGGGCGCGGTTTAATATGTTTGACATTGAATGAAGAAACTGCGGATAAACTGAATTTAAAGCAGATGGTTCAGGATAACCAGGCTCGTTTCGGGACGGCTTTTACCATTTCCATTGAAGCGCGGCATGGAGTAACAACAGGAATTTCTGCTGCGGACAGAGCTACAACAATTCAAGCTGCTGTAAATCCTAAGGCGAAACCGGAAGATTTGGTCAGCCCCGGACATGTATTCCCCATTCGTGCAAAAAATGGCGGTGTTTTGGTGCGCACAGGTCAAACAGAGGGGTCGGTGGATTTGTGTCGTTTGGCCGGTTTGACGCCCGCTGGTGTTATTTGCGAGATCATGAAAGATGACGGGACAATGGCCAGAATGCCGGACCTGGAAGTTTTTGCCAGGGAACATAAGCTAAAAATTGTTACCATTGCCGATCTGATTGACTATCGGATGCAGAACGAATCACTGATCAGACGAATGGCGGAAGCAACAATTCCCACCCGTTTCGGCGGTGATTTTAAGATGTTTGTTTATGAAAACGATGTTGATGAATGGCAGCACATTGCTTTAGTAAAAGGTGAAATAAAAGAAGACGATGAAGTGCTGGTGCGGGTACATTCGGAATGCCTGACAGGCGATATTTTCGGTTCTCAAAGATGTGATTGTGCTGATCAGCTTCATCGCGCGATGAGCATGGTGGAAAAAGAAGGGAAAGGCGTTATAGTTTACATGCGTCAGGAAGGCAGGGGCATCGGTCTGGTGAACAAGATTAAAGCTTACGCCCTGCAGGAAGAGGGTAAAGATACGGTTGAAGCCAATATAGAGCTAGGATTTAAACCGGATTTAAGAGATTACGGAATAGGGGCGCAAATTCTTGTTGATTTGGGAGTCCGTAGGATGCGGCTATTGACCAATAATCCTAAAAAAATAGTCGGATTGGAGGGATATGGAATTGAAATTACGAAGCGTGTTCCTATTGAAATAGATCCCAACGAAAAAAATATTCATTATATGAAAACAAAGCAGAAGAAGATGGGACATCTGTTGAAAATATAAAAATTTCTTCAACTGTCATTCCCGCGCATCCGGCAGACGCCGGAGTAAACAGCGGGAATCTATTGCATAATATTAATGAACAAAAATTGTTTTTTACGAAATTATAAAAAATCAAATAAAGGATGGTAATAAACAATGCCGAAAATAATTGAAGGAAAAATCGTCGCCAAGGGAATGAAGTTTGGCATCGTGGCCAGCCGTTTTAACGATTTTATTTGCAGTAGATTAATTGAGGGAACTGTTGATGCCTTAGTGAGAGCAGGTACAGAAGACAAAGACATTTCTATTTATAAGGTCCCCGGTTCTTTTGAATTGCCGTTGACTGCCAAGAAACTGGCTAAGAGCGGACGTTTTGATGCCATAATTTGTCTCGGGGCGATAATTCGCGGAGCGACTCCTCATTTTGAATATATAAGCGCTGAAGTATCCAAGGGCATTGCCAGCGTCGGTTTGGAAACGGGAATACCTGTTGTTTTCGGCGTGTTGACGACGGATACAATTGAACAGGCGATCGAGCGCGCGGGCACGAAAGCGGGGAACAAGGGCGCCGACGCGGCTTTGACGGCAATAGAAACAGTTGACTTATTTAAAAAGATTTAATGTTGAACTGCCACCATGATAATGTGGCAATCTAATACCATCTCTAAATCAGGGATGATATCGAGGCGGCAAGGAGGAGGAGGCGAGGCGTATCACAAATACGTTGAAGAAGCCGACGACGATGCTGACAAAGATAGCGCGTTGATTTAGAATTGGAATAATGGTTCTTTGAGGTTTATGGATTAAATGCGCGGGCGGAGAAAGGCACGGGAAATTGCCTTACAGGTTCTTTACGGTCTTAATTTTGTGAATGTTGATGTGCAGGAAGCTTTAGATCTTTTCTGGGGTAACTTTGTTGCTCCAAAAACGGCTAAAGAATTTGCGGCATTTCTGGTTCAGGGTATATGCGAACACAAGGAAGAACTGGATAATCTTATTGCCGGTTGTTCGGATAACTGGTCTCTGGGGCGCATGTCCAGAGTGGATATAAATATTTTACGTTTGGCAGTTTTTGAGTTTCTCTACTGTGAGGATATTCCACCGAAGGTTACTTTGAATGAAGCTGTCGATTTGGGAAAGACTTTCGGTTCGGAAAATTCCGGTTCTTTTATCAATGGGATATTGGATGCTCTTAACCTGCAATTGAATAGTAAAAATGCAACTAAACATCTCGACAGAAAATCCTGACCTTCCAAAACATGATTGCCTTGTATTGGGCCTTTTTGCGGATGAAAAACCACCTCGCGGAACAAGCGGTTTTATTGATTGGCGCCTCAACGGCATGATCTCCAGGGAAATAAAACAGGGACGGATTAGAGGAGCATTTGAGGAAAAAACGATTATTCCCTTTCCCAAGCGAATTGGCGCCGAAATTCTCCTTCTGTTTGGTTTAGGAAATACCGCCGATATTAATTACGACAAAATTTATAATGTCGCTTACCAAATTACAGAAACTGTTTATGGAATGTCCAGGCATAGCTTTGCTTTTGAACTTTGCGGAGAAAATCGGACAGGTCTTGTTACGGCTAATATTGTGGAAGCAATGGTTACAGGAGTTTTTGATTTTATCTCAGCGGATATAGAAAAAATCTCCGGGATGAATTGTTGTATAGTTACATCTCCCACCCGTCTTCAGGAAGTGTCATTAGGAATTCAACAATTCAAAACAAATGTTAATGATAAAGGTGCTGTGGATATTAGTGCGTTAGAAAATAGTTTCGCCTGATACCAATTCGCTTGTAATTACCTCTTTGCAGTCGGTAATTACCGGTAAGGTAACATCTATTTTATTATGCGCTCCCCTTCGGGATGCGCTTCCGGTCTTCGGCTAACTTTGCCGGTCCCGATTTATCGGGATCGTCGGCTTCCTCAACGTATATAAAATACGCCTCGTCGCCTCCTTCTTGCCGCCTCGTTATCCTTTGAAATCGAAATGGTATGATACCTTCTTTAACCATTATTTCTCAACAGTCAAAGGCAGACACCTTTGCCCTCGGAAAGAGCCGCGGCCTGATGATTCGATTATAATTTTGTCAGCCAGCCTTTCCCTTGCACGTGTATGCCCATTTTCATTGTAGCCAGAAATGTGGAGCGGAGAGCATCGCTTAAAAGTGCTTTTTTGACAGAAGATATTCTAAGGAACCCTCCAACAAATCCGCGCATGAAATCCTGCGTTTTACTCTGCGGATTATCGAAAATGTGGTTTTGTAAATTACCGGCTTTAAGTGCCTGGAGTATTATTCTTTCAAATGTTGTTTCCGGCAGAATAACACGCTTTTCGCGCTTCTTGAGTTTCATTGCTTTTGTCGGGCAGGCGAGAACACAAACTCCACAGCCAATGCAAAAGTCTTTATTTATGATGGCATCCTTTTTCTTTTTGGTTTGTGGTTTTTCAATAGCAACCATTTGGATGGCGTCGATCTTGCAGGCTTTAGCACACTTGCCGCATCCGTTGCATAATTTTTCATCAATTTCTGCTATGTAATTGGATGTTACAACTACGTTAGGATAACCGAACTTGGAAATTCCCAACAATATGTTACAGCAACAGCCGCAGCAATGACATATAAAGGTAATATTTTTCTGAACATTATCGGCATTGAAAACAAGCCCCATTTCTTTTGATCGGGCAAAATGCTCAAGCATTTCTGTTTTGGAGACTTCTTTTGCCAAGTTATTCCGAATGAGGTAGTCTGCTCCAAAACCAAATGATGTGCAAGTATCCAGAGGGACATTACATTTTTTTTCATCAATGTGATGTTTTTCATGTCGGCAGGAACATAACCCGATTGAAAACTTATTGAAAGATTCAATAAGCGAAGTAGCTTTTTCGTAATCAAGAACTTCAACATAATCTTCCTCCAAAATAGTACCTTCATGAGGAAGTGTACGGGCAAAAGATATCTTGTGTCCTTCTTTGCTGTTTTCAGTGTATAAAGGTCCGCCATCACCTTGGAGATATTGATGAAATAATTTAGCCCATTCCTTGGAATTAAGATCAGGATTATTTCTCATCATCGTAAATTCAAATATACCGATGATCATAGGTGAAATCATATAATTATAAGTATTGTTTGCCCAGATATCCATAACAAGACCTTTAACGCATAAGCCTTCCAGTATCTTTCGTAATTTTGCAGGTTCAATCTTTGTTATTTTTTGAATACGGTCAAAACTAGACAAAACATAAGGCATCTTCACAATAACTTCAGCTTCGTCCTCTGTGTAGAGAGTTTTAAAAATATTGTAAACCGCATCATTCCAGGGTGCCTTAACGGTTAAATTGTCAATCTTTTCTCCCAGTTTTTTATAAATGTCTTTCCCAACCAGATGTCCCATAGACAAGCTCCTTTTGCTGTATAATTCTTATGCAGACTTAGCGCATTATAAGAAGTTGAAGATCACCATTTAATTGCGCCTTTAACTACGAAAAAGATGTGTATGGCAACTTGTCACTGACTGACCATATCACAACAATTAACGATTTTTCACATAAGAAAAATCTCACCTATTTTATATTGAACAGTCGTTATATAAAAATCATATTTAAAATTATTTGTCAAGGCGTTTTTTGCTTTCCGGAGATTTAACAATCTGGGTATGCTGCAAAGAATAAAAAATATATAGACAAGAATGAGTTCATACGTGTGTTCTTACAGTATAACGGTAATATTATGACGCTTAGTGGATATAATAATAAAGTATCGAATTTATAAGCATTAAATGCTGCCAGGCTTATATTAAAATTAATTATCATATTTTTATTGACAAATAAAAATGGTTGCTGTATTTTTTAGACATGTCTTATACTGACCGTTCAGTATAAGGCATGTCAGGGCTATTCTTATGGAGGATTTCATATGAAGCAGAAAACAATGGGCATGAGGAGAAATCTAAAAGAAGCGCAGCGCCGTGAAGAAATTATTAACTCAGCCATAAAGGTATTTTCTATAAAAGGATATGATCATTCCAGCATGAATGATCTTGCTGCCGATACCGGATATAGCAAGGCATTAATTTATTGGTATTGGGATAATAAGGCGGCGCTTTTTAATGAACTTATTGACCGCTGCATGGTTCCGTATTGTGAACTATTAAAGGCTACGCTGGATTCCAAAGACCCCTTTGAAGTAAAACTTTTCCGATACATGGAAAAATTTGTCATTTTATTCAATCAACAAAATCTATTGAACCGGCTTGTTCACTTCGGTTCTCTGCATAACAACACTAATAAACCGCTTGAAAATTTCAAGGATAAAGTAAACGGCTATTACAAACAAGTACTTCATCACCTTGAGGCGCTTATTCGACAAGGCAAAGACTCCGGATATCTAAATGCAGAACTTGATGAATCTTCTTTGGCTCTTTTACTTCTGCTCTCTGTGGAAGGCTACATTTACATGTCAATGTTGGAGAAGAGGATGCCCATAGAACAGGTATTGATTGAAAATATGGCAAGATATCTCCTGCCGGGCAAGGTAAAAGCAGAAATTATTGGTAGTCTGAAAAAGAGAAAAATATCCAGAAAAAAAAGTTAATTATTCTTTTGGTTTATCATTCCAGAATGTACTGGATGAATTTTAATATAATATCTTTGAATTGAATAAGGAGGAGAGGTAATGGCGAGTAACAAGGATGCTTTCGATGGTTTTCAGGAGAAGTTTTTTTCTTTTCATCTGGATACAATAATTAAAGAGGCAGAGATGCTGCTGGAGTCAGGCTGTTCGCCCCATGATTTCCTGCGCGCATGCCAGCAGTGCATGGAAGAAGTCGGGAAAAAGTTTGAAGCCGGTGACTATTATTTGCCTGAACTGGTTATGGCCGGAGAAATATTCAAGCAGATTAGCTCCATGATTAAACCGCACTTGAAGATTGGTGATGGTCAAAATAATTTGGGAACAATTGTTGTAGGAACTCCCAAAGGTGATATTCATGCCCTGGGAAAAGATATCTTCTGTATTCTGGCTGAAGCAGCTGGTTTTATCGTTTATAATTTAGGAGAGGATGTTCCTCCGGAAGGTTTTATTGACAAAGTAAAATCTACCGGTGCGACGATTCTTGGTATGTCGGCTTTGATAACCACCACTTATCCATATATGGCACAGGTAATAGAACTGCTCAAGGAAAATGGTCTGCGTGATGGCGTCAAGGTAATTATTGGCGGCGGTGCAACCTCGAAAGACCTTGCTGAAAAAATAGGCGCAGATGCGCAAACATGGGATGGTTATGAAGGTATTCGCATTATTCAATCATTTGCAGGAGCTTAACCATTTATAAAACATAGGATCGGTTTGGGTATATTTCATTTTAATAAAATGTTCAAAAGGAGACGCTATGAAGAAAAAGAAGCTCTATGATAAAGATTTGATGACCACCGATGAGCGATTAGCGAAGGTTATCAGGTGTGAAAAACCGGATCGGGTGCCGGTTTCCATGATGATTTACTATTACGCACCCTACCATACCGGCACGAGCATGGGTGAATACCTGAGAAATCCTAAAACTTACATGGAAGTGATGCACAAGGTTTATAATGATCTCGGGCCATGGGATATTTACTATAATATCAATCCCTACTCACGCCTCGTGTATACACTGGTTATGATGATGCGATCGCTGTGGCCAGGAGTAGATCTGCCCCTCGATGATGTCGTACAAACCGAGGAAATAGAGTACATAAAGCCGGAAGATTATGATGATATTTTGAACAATACATCTTGGGGGAATAAATATTGGGGAGAATTATTGTTTCGGTTGAAGATGCTTTCTCGTTTCAGCCTTGATGTTGAAGGATACGGCCTTCCGCGTTTATCGCTGAAGGTGCTTACGGAACTACTGCACCAGGTTGCGTTCTCGCGACGCGACTTTAAGTGGTGGGAGAAACAGGGACTGGTGGTGCAAATGGGCTATCAGGCTGAAATGCCGTTTGATACTTTTTCTCAAGGCAGAAATGTTATTAATTTCTCCAAAGATCTTTTCAATATACCTGATAAGATCGGAAGAGCAGCTACCAAACTGGCTGACGGGTATGTGGCGTTCGCGATCTTCACGGCCAAGGCGTTCATGGGAGTCCCCCGGGTACAATTGTATATGCATCGGACATCCAACAGTTTCATATCTCCGCGGCATTTCGAAAACCTTGCCTTTCCCAGCGTGGAAATTATTGTCAACAGGTTGATTGATGCCGGAATCACACCGATACTCCATTGCGATGGCGATTGGCTGAAGAATTTCAAAATTATGCGCCGTCTGCCTGCTAAGAAATGTATTCTGCAATTGGACGGTATGACCGATATCTTCCGTGCCAAAGAAGAGATTGGAGATCATATGTGCCTTTTCGGTGATGTGTCGGCATCGCGGCTGGTGATGGGAAGTCCTCAGGAAGTTGATGAATATTGTCATCGCCTGATTGAAGAGGTAGGCAAGGGCGGAGGATTTATTCTGGCTGGCGGGTGTGAAATTCCAGCCAATTCCCGTCCGGAAAACCTTAAGGCTTTGATTAATTCTGTATATAAATACGGATACTATTAATCTGCGGTAGAGGGTGTAACTGTTATGGATAAAGTCATCATAGATGAAATCCCTTTTTCTCTTGATATGAATTTATTGGTGAATGGCTTGCGGCTGAAAGAAAATGCCTCTGCAATTAATACCTTAAGTAAACTGGCGGCTGATGCCATGCGAATTGGCAGACCGAAAGCCTTATATAAAATTACATCAGCTGAATATCCGGATGAAAACAGTGTAGAAATTAATAAAGTTGTATTGCATAGCCGTCTTTTAAAAAACAATCTACGCAAGTCCGATATTATGCTCCCGTTCTTATGCACTTGTGGAACAGAACTTGAAGATTGGTCGCAGCAGTTTACCGATATTGTACAGAAGTATTGGGTAAATACGATTCAAGACTATGCTCTGGGTAGTGCAATAAAAGCTTTGGAAGCATCTGTTCAGGAAAGATATCATCCGCAGAACCTATCTGCAATGAATCCGGGATCCTTAGATGATTGGCCTATTCAGGAACAGAATAATCTGTTTCATCTGTTCGGAGATGATGCTGTCAGGATTGGAGTCACTCTTACGGAAGGTTTCATGATGAAACCGCTTAAATCCATGTCAGGGATATTTTTTGCTTCTGATGAAGGGTTTGTCAACTGTCAATTCTGTCCACTGGAAAAATGTCCGGGTCGTAGAGCTCCATATCAAAAATCGCTGGCACATTCAGTTGATCACAAAGGATGTGATGCATAGATTCAAACGGAGACAAAGATTGTATGGCTATTCTTCTTGGTATTGATACCGGCGGCACTTATACCGATGCAGTGCTTTTTGATGATGAAAGAGGAGTCATGAGTTATGGCAAATCTCTGACGACCAAACATAACCTTTATCTTGGTATCCGTTCTGCCGTTGAATCAGCTCTGCCTGACCCGTTTCCCGAAATTAATCTGGTTTCCCTTTCAACCACATTAGCAACCAATGCTGTGGTTGAGGGGCAGGGTTCTCCTATATGTTTGCTCCTCCTGGGGTATCCATCTGATGCCTTGCATCGTGAAGGATTGGGTGAGGCCTTAGGAAACGACCCGGTGGTTTTCATAGGTGGTGGACATACCATCACCGGTGGAGAACAAATGCCTCTGGATCTGGATGCGGTCCGCCAGGCAATCACTATGCATGCCGGCCGTTCTGCGGCTTTTGCCGTGTCGGGCTATTTAGGGGTATATAATCCCAGTCATGAGCTGGCCGTTCGTAACCTGGTGCGCGAACTGACAGGTTTGCCGGTTACTTGCGGACATGAGCTGACTTCAAACCTCAACGCGCCTCGCCGGGCACTTACGGTTGTCTTGAATGCCCGTCTCATTCCCTTGCTGCAACAGCTTATACAGGCAGTACAGGATATGTTGTTAGAAAAGTCTATCCACGCGCCACTCATGGTAGTTAAGGGAGACGGTTCTCTCATCAACGCTAGTGTGGCTTTGGAACACCCCGTGGAGACAATTCTATCCGGTCCGGCTGCAAGCGTAGTTGGGGCGCGCTACTTGTCAGGTATGGATGATGTCGTTGTGTCAGATATGGGAGGTACCACGACTGACATTGCTATTCTTCGTGCAGGTCAACCTGTATTAAATGAAGATGGAGCGATAATTGGCGGATGGAAAACCATGGTAGAAGCGGTGTCTGTACACACGTACGGATTAGGCGGTGATAGCCAGGTTACGTGGAATAAATCCGGGGACATGCTTCTCGGTCCGGTTCGCGTTGTTCCTTTAAGTCTTTTGGCTCATCAATATCCGGCCGTTCTTACTACTCTGCACCAACAGGTGTCTCAAACATCGTTCAACCTTCATTACGGGCAGTTTGCTTTACGCCAAAGGTCTTTGGATGTCTCGCAGAAAAATCTTACTACATTTCAATCTCTGGTGTGGGAATCTTTGGCCAATGGTCCGGTAGCGCTGGATTTACTTCTTACTTCCGAAGTGACCATGCTTAAATCACATGCGTTGGAGAGGTTAGTGGAGCGTGGTCTTGTAGTAATAAGTGGATTCACGCCCACAGATGCGGCACACATTTTGGGTTACGCTAAAGAATGGTCATTAGAGGGAGCACGGTTAGGTGCCGAACTTTTGGTGCGACAAGCAAGCTCATTTAACTCAGAACAAGTCATGCGGATTCGTGATATTTGTTTGAAAGTAATGCACCAGATGACTATACAAGCCGGACGGGCAATTGTGTCCAGTGCATTGGCTGAAAGTTATACATTAAACCTGAATGATGAGGATTCGCTTGGTCGCCTTCTGATTGATCAGGCACTTGCCGGTCAAAGTGATGATGAAACATTGATGAAAGTTAATCTGAGCTTATGTCGACCATTGGTGGCGATCGGAGCTCCCGTACATACTTATTACCCGGCTATTGCCGAAAAACTGAATACACGGCTTTTTATTCCCGAACATGCCGAAATTGCCAATGCCATTGGTGCCGTGACGAGCAGTGTTATGCAAACTGTACGTGCCTTTATTAAACCTCTCGGTCAGGAAATATTTCGTGTTCATCTTCCTACCGGTATTCAGGATTTTAATAATTTTGAGGAAGCTGTTGTTTATGCGACTGAATCGGCAGGTAACCTGGCCGATGCGCATGCGCGGCACGCCGGAGCATCAGCTGTTCATGTAAAAATTAATCGAAGAGATCAAATCGTCGATTCAGATAATGGAATTGATCGTGATGGTTTTTTCTTAAGTACCGAGATCAAGGCTATAGCCATCGGTAGACCCAAACTTGCATGTATTTCACCAAAGGGGACATGATATGAAAATAAATATGAAACAATGGAAAGAAAACGTAACGCAATCAGACAACAGGTTTGCTTTTCCGATAATGACTTATGTAGGCTTATCGTTGACAAAGATGAATGTTCTGGATGTGATTAAAGATGGAAGAAAACAGTCTGAATGTATGCAAGCTTTGGCATCCCGCTACTCATCGGCTGGATTTGTGACAATCATGGATTTGTCGGTCGAAGCAGAAGCTTTTGGCGCGCAGGTGAAGTATTCGGAGAATGAGCCACCCACAGTAATTGGACAACTGGTACCTGACCGATCAGCTGCTCTTGCCCTTAAGATACCTGATATAGGTTCCGGCCGAACTCAGGTTTATCTGGAGGCAGCAAAGAATGCCGCTGATGCCATCCCGGACAGACCGGTCTTTGGCTGTCATATCGGGCCTTTCTCGCTCGCGGGACGGTTGGGAGAAATGACCAGAATCTTCATGAATTTGATAAGCGATGCCGGGATGGTTCATGTATTGTTGGAGGCATGTACCCAGTTCCTGATCAACTATGCCAAAGCTTATAAGGCTGCCGGCACCCAAGGGATATTTATTGCCGAACCTGCTGCTGGTCTCATTTCACCAGCGCAGTGCGAAGAATTTTCATCACGTTATGTCAGCAGAATTGTAGCAGAAGTACAAGACGATAACTTCATGGTCGTTCTCCATAATTGCGGCAATACGAAAAAACTTGTTCCTACTATGCTTTCCACCGGAGCTAAGGGCTTTCACTTCGGTAATGCCGTGAACATGATGGATATTATGCCCCAAATTCCGGAACACATCCTGGCTTTTGGAAATCTTGATCCGGCAACGGTTTTCAAGCAAGGGACTCCTGAAGAAATAAAGGCAAAAACAACAACTCTGCTTGAGAATATGTCCGGTTACCGGAATTTCGTATTGTCTTCAGGCTGCGATATTCCTCCCGGAACACCGGTAAGCGGCATAGAGGCTTTCTTCACAGCAGTTGAGGAATATAATCATCTGAATTATAAATCAATGCTGTTCGGCGTCGCTATGGAAAGAAATAATAACAATGAATGATCCTGACATAAAAAAATACGTCCTTACTCTTTTGCCCGAAGCAAAAAAGGTGACAGTTTCCAAAGAAACTCTTTTGGCCGATGCTCTGATAGATGCTGGTGTTTCTTTGCCTATGCCGTGCGGAGGTAAAGGAGTTTGCGGTAAATGCAAAGTTAAAGTAGACGGAAAACTTTCGGAAAAGACTAATATAGAATTGAAAGTACAAAAAGATCATCCAGGCTATCGCTTAGCTTGTCAGACCAGAATCACCGGAAATGCAAGCGCATACGTACAAAAGAAACCACTTACTACGGTTTTATCTTGTCCATCTCTTGATCTCCATTCCGATTGTGGTATGGCGATTGATATAGGTACAACGACTGTTCAGATCACTCTTGTTGATCTCATACAGCACCAAAGCTATCCGGTGGATAGTTTTCTTAACCCTCAAAGAAGATACGGTCATGATGTAATTTCGAGAATTGCCGCTGCGCGGGCACCGTACACTTTTCAGGATTTAGCCAGGAGTATTCGTAACCGCGTCTTCTCATCCATTGTAAATGTTATGAAAACCATTGGCCTTTCCCCGCAAAAAGTAAGGCAGTTGACATTCTCAGGCAACACAACAATGCTGCACTTGCTTTTTGGTCTTGATGTGTCTTCCATCGGTATTTATCCATATAATGCTCAATGTCTCAATTTTCGTGGATTCAAACCGGAAGATATCGATTGTCAGGAAATTTTCCCACAAGCCCATATACTTGCTCTTCCGGCTGTTTCCGCTTTCCTGGGAGGTGATTTTATCGGAGGACTCACTTTGTGTCATACAAATGGCTTTTACAAAAACATTTTTTTTATTGATATGGGAACAAATGGTGAAATGTTCCTGATCAATTCCTCGGGTAAAATTGCTGCCGCATCTTGCGCCATGGGACCGGCCTTGGAAGGTATGAATATCAGTTGCGGAATGACGGCTGATTCAGGTGCCATTACTCATATCCGTTTACATCAAAATATGTTGGAATATGAAATGATTCCCGATGGTCAACCTGTAGGAATAACAGGCACAGCCCTTATCGATCTTCTTTCAGTCCTGCTTGAGACTGGTCACCTGAGTGCGGGCGGATCATTTCATCGCCAGATCGAAAGTATAAATCTTCCTTCACCGATGCGATATGAAAACACTGCTAAAGGCAAACAGATTAAATTATGGGGAAATGTGACATTAACCCAGACTGATGTCAGGAACGTTCAATTGGCCAAAGGCGCAAGCCTTGCCGCGGCTAATATTTTATTGAGAGAGGTAGGTTGTTTACCAGGAGATATTGAACACGTGATAGTTGCCGGTGCTTTCGGTCAAAACATTGAACCGGGGAATTTCCGCCGCATAAAATTTATTCCGGATTTTTCTTCGGCACAATATCATTTCCTGGGCAATACCAGTTTGAAGGCTGCCGAAAGAGCCTGCTTTGATGAAGATTTCATGAAAAAAGCATATTTATTGCGTGACAAAGTTCAAGAGGTCGATCTTGCACGTCATTCCGATTTCGAAAAGGAGTTCATTGCAGCGCTAAATTTCTAGTTCTTGACTGAGGCAATTAGTTCTGTGTCGAGACACTCACGGTGGCGTCCAATGGACTGAAAATTTATTTTATAAACAGTCAACATAATTTTTACCAAAAAAATGATTAAGAACCCTCTCTAGCCAGAATACAGGACTTAAAGCCTTTTAAGATTTCATTCGAAGAAATAGGGTGACTGATGATGCTTAGGGTCGCATCCATCCACTCTGTATTTTCGAAAAGCTTAATTCGGTAATTACCTCTACTATAATGTACCTCGAAAAGCCCATTTTCAGATTGAAATCTAACAAATCCTTTGAGCCTTATTATATCTTCAGGTAGCGATTTAAGCCATTGTTCGAATTTGTCGCGGAGAATTCTGGCATCTATTTTGAAGGCAAAAGAGCGGTAATTATCTATGTTAACCGTTTCTTTGCTACCTGCAAAACAGACGGTGGCGCCTTTTAATGCAGAATTAAGATCGATGTCACAATCAACCGCTCTCATCAGTTGAGCGGTGGGATTAATTGATGCAATATCTTCTTCTGTTTTTTTCATGTCCAGTGATGCCATGTCTGTTTTGTTTAAAACAATTATATCGGCAGTCATAAGTTGTTTTTCTATAAGAACGCAGTCTCTATGGTTGTTGCCGTGCTGACTGGTGTCATAAACAACGATAACCTTGTTGATTATAACATTAGTATTAAGAACAGCACTAATACTCTGTAATACTCCTGCCGGGTCACCAATCCCTGTGGTTTCAATATAAACTGGTGATCCGGGATTTTGTGCTATTATATGTTGTAATGATACCAATAATTCATTTCGGTTACTGCAGCAAATACATCCGCCAACAACTGATGTTACTTGCAGCCTTTCGTCGGCAATTATTTTGCTATCAATATCAAAATCGCCAAATTCGCTCATTATAACCTGTGGTTGATTTCCACGTACAAACTCCCAATCAATGAACCTCTTTAAGAGAGTAGTTTTCCCACTCCCCAGAAACCCACTAATTATGACTATGGATGTGTTATTTTTCATTTTTTCACTTAATTTTTCCAAGTTACCCATCATCCTGTTTTGCTTATTTGAAATGACATAAAAATAATAGGCAATAAATACCTAACGAAGAGTTCTTATTTGGTCATGATGTATTTCTGTTCGTCTTTTGGAACGTACCATTTGATGAAATTGTGTTCCAGTCCGATAGGCGCAGGTTCAATGCCCCGGAAACGATTATGAATAATAATCAGCGCCTCCGGAACATAGAGAAAAGTGTAAGGCTGATCCTCTGCAAGAATTTCCTGAAAGCGGTCGTAGCATTTTTTTCTTTCCTTCTGATCAAAAGTGCTGCGCGCTTTTTCCAGCATTTGATCAGCTTCCGGATTATTGTAGGAAACAAAATTTAGCTCTTCCGGCTTAGTTTTGCTGGAGTGCCAGACATCATAAGCATCGGGATCAAGCGGGATAGTCCAGCCCATGATTACTGAATCAAATTTACGCTTGTTGATGAAGTCCGTCACAAATGCCGACCATTCGAGTATACGTATTTTTACTTTAATGCCGACTTCCGCAAGCTGCCGTTGAATAATTTCCGCGCATTTCTGACGTGTCTCATTTCCCTGATTGGTGATTATTTCAAAAACGAATGGTTTGCTATCTTTTTCTAAAACATCTTCGTTGTTTAATTTCACCCAACCGGCTTCGCGCAAAAGTTCGCGTGCCTTTTGCGGATTGTAATTGTAAATTTTAACCTTATCATTGTAAGCCCAGGTGCCCGGTTTGTAAGGTCCTGTAGCCGGTTTGCCCAATCCCAGCAGCACACCGCTGATAATTTCATCTTTATTTATAGCATACGAAATTGCCTGCCTTACTCTTTTGTCCGTAAAAAGCGGATTTTTCAAATTGTACCCGAGATAAGTATAAGCAAAATTAAGATATCGGTACTTATTAAAATTATTTTTGAACAAATTGTTTTCTGTCTGGCGGGTGTACTGCAGCGGTGTCAGGCCCATCATACCGAGATTTTGAGCGCGCAACTCCAGAAACATGGTGGCTGTATCGGGAATGATCCGTGTGATACGACCGTCTATATAAGGACGTCTTTCAAAATAGTCGGGATTGGAAACAAGGACGATTTTCTGTCCGGCTACCCATTCCTTGAATTTGTATGGCCCGGTACCTATAGGATGGCGTGCCAGCGGACTTTTGGTAATATCTTTTCCCCATAATAAATGTCTGGGTAAAATTGAACTGCTCCAACTGATCAAAGCCGGAGCGAAAGGTTTGCCGTAAGTCACACGAAAAGTGTAATCGTCAAGAATCTCGGTCTTTTTTACCATTTTAAAATCTTCCGCATAAGCCGTTGGTGTTTGGGGATCAACAGTTACCTCATAGGTATAGAGAACATCGGCAGCGGAAAACGGCTGACCGTCGTGCCATTTTACTCCCTTGCGCAAATGAAAGGTAATGACCAGACCTTTGTCAGTGATATCCCATGATTCGGCGAGGTCACCGATAATATTCATGTCCTTGTCATATTTAACAAGGCCGTTATAAACCATACCCGCAATATTGTGGGATGCTGAATCAGAAGCCAGCAGCGGAATCAGATTACTGGCGTCGCCGATTTCACCTCTGACCAGTATATCTCCATAAGCAGGTTGTTTGGCGGACAAGGGCTGAGCTTTATCTGCCGCTGGATTATTATTGCAGGCGGTTAAAGATATAATGATCAGAGATATAATGGACAAAACACGAAATGCACGCATGGGAGGAAATTAGCGCAGTAATCAAACCATTGCAATAAAATTTTACAAATTGTAACATAAAAACTGGACTATTTTTATGGCTAAAGAAAATAAAAATAAATCATTCTTCGCCCGATGTTCCGAATCAATAAGAATCAAAGCCGCGGGCATTCGGGATATTCTGGCCGATGCATTGAAAAATTACAGAATTAACGGCGATGTCAATCAAGCGGCCGCAATGGCTCTTTATACAATTCTATCAATAATCCCTCTTTTTCTTCTGACGATTATTGCCGCGGGATATTATTTCAGTTCTTATCCGAATATTTCAGAAGATATAATAGGCGCTATCAAAGCATTTCATCCTTACTTTTCCGAAAAACTTTTGACTCAGCTGGCGCAAATTGAAAGAAAGAAACATTTGCTCGGCTGGGCTGGAGTGCTTGGACTCATAGGTCTTTCGTCCATGATTTTTAATGCCATGGAAACAGCCCTGAATATTATTTTCCGTTCCAGGAAGAAACGAAATTATTTTGTTTCCAAATTATTGGCTCTTTCGATGATCCCCATGGGATGGATTGTCGGCAGTGTCAGTTTGGTAATAAGCGATGTAGCTACTCTACTGGTCAAGCAATCCGTGGAAATAGCCGAGGGATTTAATATCTCTCTTGGTGTGATATCCGGAGCCCTGCTGCGCTATGCGGTACCCTATTTCATTACAGTAATTTTCTTTTACTTTATTTATCGGATTATCCCCGCGGATAAAATTCGGTCCGGCGTTGCCTTGGCCGGTAGCGCTTTGTTTGCTCTGCTTATGGAAGTTGCCAAACAGTTTTTCACCTGGTACATAGCAAATTATACACGTTATGATATAATTTTTGGTACACTGGGAACCATTGTTATTGTGGTCATTTGGGCGTTTTATGTCGCTTTAATATTTTTATTTTGCGCGGAACTCATGTCGTCGTATCAACGGCGCGATATTATTCTGCTGGAAAGGGCGATGCTCGGGTCCGGCAAATCACGCATGAAAGTGAATGAACGTCTTTTTAATAAATTTGGTCGTGTCTATGAAAAAGACAGTATCCTTTTTAATGAAGGTGACAGCGGTAAAGATATGTTTTATGTCCTTTCCGGACGGGTTTGTCTGGAGAAAGTTTCCTGTCAGATAAAGAAAGTATTAACGGAAATAGGACCGGGACAATATTTCGGTGAAATGGCCGCCCTTATTGAATCTACAAGAACCGCCTCGGCACGCGCATTAGAAGATTGCCATTTGGCCGTTATTGACAGTAATACTTTCATTAATCTGGTGAGAGAAAGCAGTGAAGTCAGTATTTTAATGTTTAAAGAATTTTCCCGCCGGTTGAAGGATTCCAATATGGCGCTCGACGAATTGACCAACCTGTGGACGCGAATGATTGTTATAATTTATTTTGTGGATAATGCGCCGGTTAAGGTTGAAGAACATCTGCCAAAACTTGCACTGTTCACAAAGAAAAATTCAGCAGAAATCAGAGAAATTATCAATGAACTTGCCCGTCAGGATATATTTGTAATGGGGGATGGGCTAATTATAAAAGTGGTCAAAGAAAAGATGTGGTCTTTGCTTGATTCCGGCGCGTTGAGAAAATGTTTTATCGACGATGCAGACATGGCATAATATCCAGCCTGTCTTCTTGAAGCTATGATATTTTGATCTACACAATTATTTTCAGCGTTTCTTTTTTTTCTTATGTTTGTCAGCCTTTTTCTTTTCACGCTTAATGGCATTATTGCGTTTAAAATTATTGACGAATTCCTTGGAAGCGAGATACGTGTCAGCATAAGACACAATGAAGGACTCTTTATATTTTGGTGGGACAAGCGTGAATGGCCACATATGTTTTTTGATGATATCTTCTTCAATCTCGTTCAGAGTGAAATGTTTTTTGGCATTTGCCAGGGCGATTTTGGGATGTTCTATACCATGATTTTTTTCCGCAGCAAGATCGGGAACATCATGATTTCTCCAGTCATACAGGAAAAAATCATGAAGGAGCGCGCCGCGGGCGGCAGAGCGATAATCAAGTTTGAAAAACTTGCATGCCCTGTATGAGAAATAAGATACATCCATTACATGATCATAAATTGAAGAATTATGATGATGATATAGTTTTAATTTTATGAATTGGTCATGGTCCTGAATATCACTGATTATATCGTAAAATTCATGTTCAAAAGCCTTCCGCCCCTCCATGTTGAGAATAATCTTTTCCTGAATAGATTTTAAAAACGTACTCATCCTGTTTTTAATTCCTGTGTTAATGCTGTTATTGATATACCTTCTCAGGTCGGGATATGCGGTACGCAGCCGTTTAAAAGAACTGAATATCTTTTCAATTTCAGCATCGCTCAGATTAAAATATTCCGAATACAGATAGGTGATCTTGTTTTTAAATGACGTAAGTGAAGCGATGGAAAAAACAAAGTCCGTGATAACGTAAACCACAATAACAATGGAAAGAATACGAAGGAAAGATTCATCTAGGGAGCGCACGTAGTGTACAACAGCCGGATGAATGAAGGTGACAAAAGCCAGAGCCATTATCGTCCAGAACGTCGAGAAAAGCAGACATACTCTTCCCTGAATATTAAATTTGTAATCCGAATAGTCCCACAGTTTTAATTTGAATATTTTTTCAAAAGCAAATCCCGTGAAATATTCTATCAGGGTTAAAATAATACCGTAAATAATCAATTCCATGAGCAGAGGCCATGGATGAATTAAATATTGTAGACCAATGATAAAAGCGGTGCCGAATCCATAAATGGGGAGAAGCGGGCCATATAAAAAACCGGCATTGATGAACTGACGCTGAGAGATGGATCGGTATACAACTTCAATAACCCATCCCATAAACGAGTAAATTGTAAAAAGAATTATTATTTGAGAGACTGTTATATTATCAAATGTCATTAGATATAGTCATTACATCATGAGGATTTATTGTTAAAGCTTTGCCTGCAACCTGAAATTTTACGTTCTGAGTTCAGAAAAACAACATTAAATGAATTGTGCAAGATGTCTATAATATTAATGGCTTTTTGTCAATTAATCTCTGCCATGCCTATGTCTTTGAAAATAAAAGAATTAATGTTTGTTTAAAATCACGGGTATAAACCCAAAAGCAAGCTACGGAATGTTTATACTCTCCGCTTCGTCCCGACAGTGTCGGGATTCAACTTACCAATTCCGATACTCTTCGCTTTCGGAATTGGAGTTTCACGAACAAAAAAGGGCGCATGATTAGAGGTGAAAAATTCCGGCGTTCGTCTGAGTATTGGCGCTATCGCCGGATGCTTTTTAAAAGTCTTTTCCAAGAAGTTTCGCACAGCCGACCTTTGCCAGTCCAAAGGATGTTGAAAATTTTTGTATAGAGACAAATCGCCGTCATAGAAATCGTGTGTTGCCAGATTTTGCGCCTCGATGCTACGTGAAGGCAGATTGAAAATAGCCAGATTTAGAAAATCAATATAGTCATGATGATCGGCGACAAAGCCCATAGTTTTCATCGCGCTTTTTTCATCTTCCGGTGGTGTACCGAAAAGAAAATAACAATAAGCGGCAATGCCGGCTTTTTTCAATGTTTTTAAAACTGACGAAGCTGTCAACAAATCGATACCTTTGTTTAGTTGATCAAGCACTGACTGATCGCCGGATTCAATTCCCAGCTTCAGCATTATACAGCCGCTGTTTTTTAGTGATAAACAGAAATCCTCATTCGCCAAATGTTCAGTGACTCTTGTAAAACCATACCATGATGCTCCCGGCGGGTTTTGAGCCAGAGTTTTCAGGTGTAGCGGAGAAATGGAACTATCCAGGATATGAATCAATGAGGGCTTTATTCTTTGAGTCAGAATTTGCAAATCACTTGTTACCTGCGCACTTTCTGATGTATGATAAACATTACCCTCCGCGTTTTCCGGACAGAAGGCGCATTTATGCCAGTAACAACCTTGCGCGCTGCTGTATGGCAGGATCGGGCCGGGCGATAAATAATTATCAATTGGAAAATTATCGTAGTCAGGCGGATAGCTAATATTACCATTTTTGACTTTCAGAATCTTCAATAACTCTTTTTCTCCCGCGCCTGCTACTATTTCGTCCACGAGACCTCTGAAAGTATTTCCGTCTGCACCAAGCTTTGTCCATGAAGTAATAAGCGATCCTCCTAAAATAATTTTTTGTTGAGGATGAAATTGTCTTATGAAACCGATCATGGCAAAAGTACAGAGAGCCTGGCTCAAATAGTTCAGGGAAAATCCGATGAAATCAGGATTCTTTTCCAGAGCATTCATCAGACGATGTTGAAAATAAGGATAAAAAGGATTTTTTTGTGGCTTCTCTGCGGCAGTTATTAAATCGATGCTTTTTATCGGAGAGAGGTATTTGTCCTGATAATCGGCTAGCGATAAATCAACGTTGCATGATTTACCTGTCAAATTTAGAAGATGATTAATGTCTGCAACGGCCCGCTGATAGCGACTGAAATTTTGATAAGTGTTTAAGCTTTTTAATGCAGCAAGATTGTGTTCCAGATTTTTTAATGAGCGTGTAGTCCAACGGTCTTTGACTATATTTTTCTCGTAAGCATGTTGAAGTAAAAAAAGGATTCCTTCCAGATTGGCATCAATTATTTCATGTCGAATATTGTTTGTTTTTAGACATCTGGATAACCTGGCAATACCCGCGGGCGGTTCTGAACATTTGGCCAGCGGCGGATGAATGAGAATTATTTTTGAGGACATGGATTATGTATTAAATTCAGTATTTTTATTTGTCTACTGTGTCTTTAATATCTAATTGCCGCCTGCGCAAGGCCAATTTTGCAGATTATTTTTGCCGCTTGACAGGTGTCCATCTTTACGTAATAGTCACTCCTGCGATGAGGCTGTGTCGCAATCCTCATGTGTAATTGCGAGTTCACGACAGTGAACAGCCTGTCCGGCGTATGCCGGATGGCAATCTCTATGATATCAATTAGATACGAGATTGCTTCGGTCATTACTCTTCCTCGCAAAGACATTCCGATACAGCCTTCAAGCCCGTAATGGCAGTAAAGAAAGTTTTTCGAAAATATTGAGTAATGCTTTTATCTGTGGCCTTGCTTTTTCTTAATAAATGATTATGTTGGCTGCATAGTTTAAAAAAGAATTCAAACTCTGGTAATTCGTGAAGATTAAATCTTTTGGTAATAAATTTAAAAAAATAAGTTTGTTGGCGGTTGCACTATTGATGCTGCTGACAGCTGGCAATGTTTTTGCTGCCGAAAAATATCCGGTGCCGCGGGATATGGCAGTCAATGATTTTGCCAGTGTCATTGATGCGGAAAACGCCTCTAAAATGGAAGCACTCGCGAGGGAGATTTTGGAAAAAACTGGCACGGCGATTGTCGTGGCAACTGTGACTTCGATTGGCGAGAATGAAGATTACACCATATATGCCAACGGCCTCTATCAGGCGTGGGGCATTGGTAAAAAAGGTGAAGATAAAGGCGTTTTAATCTTTCTTACTGTAAAAGAAAGAAAAATCCGTATTGAAACAGGCTATGGTGTGGAAGGAATTCTGCCCGACGGTTTAGTCGGTGAAATACTCGATAAGTATGTTGTGCCGTTTCTTAAAGAGGGTAATTACGGAAAAGGACTTTATAATGCGATGTATGCCTGTTCCGCCTACGTTGCAAAGGATGCAAATGTTCAATTGACCGGTTCTCCGGCGCCGTATCGTCCGCACAACCGTGCGCAGCAAAAAGGTGTTAACGTTTTCGGGCTTATTTTTTTCTTCATCGCGGCGGTTCTGCTTTTAGGTACAAGAAAAGGCAGGGAAATGCTTCCCTGGATATTACTTTTATTTTTGAGTGGTGGCCGCGGCGGAGGCGGCGGTGGTTTCGGCGGAGGATTTGGCGGTTTCGGCGGAGGAATGAGCGGCGGCGGTGGTGCCGGCCGTGGTTTTTAATATAATTTCAGGGTGAATAAAATGTCAAAAATACCGGATAAACCACAGGATGTTTTTGTTCCTTTAACTGAGGATTATAAGAAAGTATTTGGTAAAGATCTGATTTCTCTTATTCTTTATGGAAGCGCGGCCGGCGGTTCTTATGTAAAAGGAAAGTCAGACATTAATTTGTTGATTATTGTCACACCGGAGGTCATCAACAAATTGGAAAATGCTTTGGATACGGTTAAGCATTGGCAAAAACGCAGCGTAGCCGTACCGCTGATTATGACAAAAGCTTTTATGGAAAGTTCTCTTGATTCTTATCCGATAGAATTCCTGAATATGAAGAATAACCATATTTTAATTTACGGCGAAAATGTTCTGGAACAATTAAAATTCAAGCCGGAAGATTTACGTCTGCAAATTGAAAGGGAACTGAAGGGGAAGTTAATCCTGCTGCGCAATGGTTATCTGGAAGCGGCAGGAAACGCGCGGCAGTTGAAACAACTTATCAGCCGTTCCGTTACGGCATTTATTTCCATATTCAATGCCTTGCTTTATTTGAAGCAGGCACCGGTACCGCAAAAGAGACGCGATACAATAAAAGAAGTGGCTAAACTTTTTGCGATTGATGTGGAAGTATTCTTAAGTTGTGTCGATATTAAAGAAGGCTTGGATAAACTATCCGGCGAAGAAGTAGCGGACATATTCAAAAAATATCTGCACGAAGTCGAAAAGATTTGCAACATAGTTGATGGAATATAAATAAAAAGATTAGTCCCGATAGGCAAAGCCATCGGGATAATTCGACTAAAAATATTTACTTATCCCGCAATCCTGTGGGATTATAAAGTAAGTCTCATTACATAATTCAGGAGGTAAAAATGGATTCAAAAAAGAAAACTTTAATCATTGTATTGGCAGTAATTGTTTTTCTGGCAATCGCGGCTTATTCTTTTTTCGCGGGCAATTACAATAAATTTGTCAAATTGGATCAGGCTGTCAAAAGTTCCTGGGCACAGGTGGAAAATCAACTACAGCGGCGATTTGATTTGATTCCCAATCTGGTGGAAACCGTCAAAGGTTACGCCAAGCAGGAAAAAGATGTCATGATAGAAGTAACCAACGCCCGCTCCAAAGTCGGCGGGACCGCTAATGCACCAATTTCTGATAAAATCGCTGCCAATAATGAACTCTCCGGCGCTCTAAGCAGAATGTTGTTGGTAGTGGAAAAGTATCCCGATCTGAAATCCAATCAGAATTTTATGCATCTGCAGGATGAGTTGGCGGGAACGGAAAACAGAATCGCCGTTGAAAGAATGAGATATAACGAGGCGATCAAGGTATATAATCAGACAATTAAATCATTCCCTGCAAATTTGCTTGCCGGTATGTACGGTTTTAAAGATGGTGCATTCTTTGACGCTCCCAAAGAAGCAAAAGAAGTAGTCAAGGTCAAGTTTTAGTGTTTAGATTCCTCCCCCTTGAGGGGGGAGGTTAGGTGGGGGTGTCGAGTTTGCAGCCCGATACTTCACCCTCCCCTGACCCCTCCCATCAAGGGAGGGGAAATTTAGAAGATGAAATTATTAAAAGCAAGATTTCTCATGCCGATTACCGGGCATGCCCAGGCATCCGCCGGGGTTCCCTGCCCGGCTTTGAAGCGGAATTCGAAATGACATTATTGTAACGCTTCACTAGCCATTTAAAATAAGAAATTTATTTATTTGCCCCTGAACATCACTTCAATGTTCAGGGGCAAATTGTTCTGGCTTTATGTTTTGTCGCAAAATATCAGGCGGAAGGTTTCAAAATCAGCTTGTATTCTTCCTGAGCCGTCGTCTGCGTATTGACACTATATTTTTTCGATTCCGCCAGTCTGGTGACATTTTCCTTGGCGACGTTGCTGTCCAACAGAACGGTAATATCATCCTTGGGATTACTTTCCATAGCCTGCTTTGTTTTTACAACAGGGATCGGACAACTCAATCCTCTTGCATCTACTTCTGTCATAATTTCCATCCTTTCATTTTGAATTATAAAATATTCTTTAATGCTTCTGGAATCGCGGAGATAACCTGTCTGATTTTCGTGGCGGGCGTCGCCTGCGCAATATTGCCGGCGATACGGTTCGCCTTAAGCGCCGTTACCGCCGCGTCATGATGCGAAAGTCCCGCGTCAATCATCGCGCCGACCATCCCGCTGATGGTATCTCCCGTCCCTCCGATAGCTTCCAGCGCCGGTAAGTCCGGCTCCGAAATCGTCAAAGTAATTTTACCGTTTTCGACGACATGATCCGTCGACCCCTTGACAATCAATGTCTTGGCCGCGCTTTTTTGTTGATAAGCCGTTTTAATCAGTTCCGGCACCTGGGCTATTTCCGCGCTGAACAAATGATGGCTGATATACGCGGGATGAATGGCTTCCGGATCGGCCAGAAAAGCCATCTCGCAGGCATCCGGCGTAAAAATATCAAACTTCGGCGCCAGCCCTGCCGCTTTGGCCGCGTACATCGAAGACGCGTCTGCCATCATCACCGGCATTTTTTTGCCTTGCGATGCCGCGTCATGTACCTTCTTCATCAGCCCCATGACCGGAAGAATATAATGCATCAGCAGGATATCCGGATGTATGGCCGCAAGATTTTGAATGAGATAATCATAAAGAAGTCGGCTTCCGTTGCCGTGACCGATGTCGCCAGCCAAAACAACATGGGGGTTTGTTCCATTAAGATGCCGGGACGTCACACAGGCCGCGCTGATGAGAGCGGCCGTCCCCTGCGTACAGGGGATCTCCAAATCTTGAATAAAAAGTTTTTCCTTATCAAAGACAGCCTCGCCTTTGATGAGCGCCGGATTTTCATGAGGAATGGTTCCGCAAATAAGCAGCATGTCAGTTTTCCCCCCTGTTCCAGAGTTCCAGCGCCTCGGAGAAAGCCCGATCCAGCATCAGCGCGCAAAGCGTGTAGCCCATTTCTTTCGGTCGAGAGACCTCCGTCAGTTTCTTATCCACCAAACTGATGTGCAGAAAAGGAATGTCCGGACAACCGCCGCCGGAGATATTCAGAATCACGCCCGTCTTTTTATCAAAGGTCAGCTTCATATTGCCGGCCTTGACCATTAAAGCATCGCCGAAATCCTTCGTTTTCACGACATCAAGAAGTTCTCCCGCCCCTTTCAACGGCAATATTTCCACGAAATGCGCGTCTTTGCTCTGGAGCAATCTTTCTATCCCCGGCTTTTCCGTAATATTAATCTCTACGGCGAGGTCGCAGCCTTTTCGTAACTGAGGCGGAGGCGCAACCAGCTTAACCTCGTAGTTTTCGGCCTTGAGAATCTTTTCCGCCAATATCGCTTCATCAACGGCCTGAAAAAGAACAAGTCCTCCACCTTCAAAAACGTTTTTATTTTTTTTGTTGAAAAACATTCGTTTAAAATCCCTTTTGATAATTATTTTAAAGATTATTTCGCTCTCTGCATCATCGTAAAGCCGATAATCATACAGAATATCAAGCCGACGATTACACCGATTGGCCCGAAAGCCGCGACGCCCTTAGGCGAACTGGCCATGGCAAACGTATGCGAAATCCCCGCGCCCACAATCATGCCCAGAACAAAAATACCGGCATCGGCATCGCCTTCTCCGGAAAGAAAAAGCTGTCTGCCGGGACAACCACCGGCTAAAGCGAAGGCCAAACCGGAAAGAGACATGCCCAAAAAGTTCCACAGATGATTTGTGTGAGCGATGGGCTGGCCTTCAAAACCGGCTTTGAACTGACCTAAAATCAGGTTGGTGGCAAACGCAAAAAACAATAGCGCAATTACACCGCTGATTAAATGAAAATCTCTGGTCAGCATCACATCACGCAAAGCGCCCATGGTACAGAAACGGCTGCGCTGAGCAAGTGCGCCAATAGCAAGGCCGCCAATGATGCTGATGATGACAGGCGCGTGCATCGAGCCGGGACCTTTGGCGCTGAAAAATATCGGTCCGCCCGGTGCGAATGAAACCTGAAATGTCAGTAGGAACAACAGGCCCAGCATCAAACCGGGCATAATCCAACCGCTGGCTTTTGCTTGAGAATAGGAACGCCCCAGACTGAAGCCTTTTTTCAAAAACAGAATTCCGATAAAGACTCCTGTACCCAAACCCAACAGGCCTAAAATGGCGTTTCCGTCACCGCCGGCCAGACGAAGCAGCGCGCGCCAGGGACAACCCAAAAACACCAGCGCGCCGATCATCGCGAACATTCCCAGAAAGAAGCGGATTAACGGAGAAGAACCGCCGCGCGGTTTGTATTCGCCGGCAAAAGCAGACATGATAAACGCGCCCAGGACAAAGCCCATAATTTCCGGACGCAGATACTGGACAACGTCAGCACGATGCAAACCCAACGCTCCGGCGATATCCCGTTCGAAGCAGGCTACGCAAATGCCCATATTCGGCGGATTGCCGAAATACTGAAGCAGGGCCGCCCCGATGCCGATGATAGCGCCGACAATGATTATTCCCACGCGGGAGGAAAAAATGTTTTTCATTAATGAAACCCCCTTTATAAATTTGCCCGAGTTCTAACAACTGGTTTCCTGAAAAGCAAATTCATAAAAGGAATATCGGAAATGTCATTATTCTATTTGGTTATAATGCAGTTAAACCAAAATTATAATGATTTCATTAGTTGAAAATGTTAATATCACACCCATTGAGGAGGCGATTTTGAATGTTGAAATTGAATGTTCCAGGTTACAAGACGCTTTCTTTGTCCTTCCTTGTTCTGGATTACAATGGAACGATTGCCTGTGATGGACATCTCATCACCGGAATCAAGGAACTCCTGACCGAACTCTCGCAGCACTTGGCCATTCATATTCTGACGGCCGATACGTTTGGAGGTGTGAAAGAAGAACTGAAAGGCATCCCCTGTGAAATTGTTGTGATTGCCAAAGAAAATCAGGCGCAGGCGAAGGCAGATTATGTCCGTAAATTGGACGAACATAAAACCGTTTGCATAGGGAATGGCAGAAATGACGCATTGATGCTCAAGGAGGCTGAACTGGGGATCGCCGTGATTCAAACAGAGGGATGTGCCGGGGAAGCGCTTCTTGCCGCAGACGCTGTTGTGCAAAACATTCAGGACGCCCTCAATCTTTTACGCCATCCGTTGCGGCTGACCGCGACGCTCCGATTCTGATGATAATCTGTCGCATTTTGAGTGGGTCTGCGATTCATTGAATCCGAACGGTAAAGATGCAGAGAATGACGTGGGAGCAGTATTGAACGTTATCATGATTTATAGTAAATATTACAATAATTCATTATTATTATTTGTGTGATGACGCTAAAATACTAAGCATGAGAATTGCTCGACGTATTGTTTTTTTCTCGATTCAACAAACAATATCATCAAACGACAGGAGGAAGCCATGAAGTACGGTGCAAGAAATCAAATTGTCGGGAACGTGGAAAGCATTAAGAAAGGCGCGGTAATGTGTGAGGTGAAAGTAAAAACCGGAGGCGGTGATTTTATGGAATCGGTCATGACAACGAATTCCCTGAAAGAACTGGGCATCAAGAAAGGTGATAAAGTAAAAATCGTCGTCAAGGCAGTCAATGTTCTGCTGGTGAAAGAGTAGCATTTCAATTCAATTAATTATCTATTATCATTGCGCCGTAATGAGAGGGAACGCATTGTTTGCCTAAGCTCATTGCGGCGCAAACATTGTTATAACCATTGAGTATAACCTCCCCTTGGATATTCCTTTTAGTGATTTGACTTATTCATTTTGGTCATATATAGACGCCGCATCAGGATGCTTCTTATCCAACGGAAGGAGAATATATGACTGAAAACTTAGCAAACAAAGAATGGGAGCCGAAAATCGCCGCCATCGTCTGCAACTGGTGCACTTACGCGGGGGCCGATCTGGCGGGTATCAGCAGAATTCAGTATCCGCCTAATGTCAGAATTATCCGTGTTCCCTGCACGGGAAGAATAAATCCTTTTTATATCGTCAAGGCTCTTCAGGAAGGAGCCGACGGTGTTCTGGTTTCCGGTTGTCATCCGGGTGAATGCCATTACATCTCGGGAAATCTTGTGGCGCGACGAAAGTTTGCGACGTTAAAAAGTTTTCTGAATTACATCGGCGTGGAAGGGGACCGGACCATATTTACCTGGGTGTCTGCTTCTGAAGGAGACCGATTTGCGCAGGTCATCAAGGGCGTGACCGCCAAAGTCAAGACGCTGGGACCTGCGAACAAGTTGGTAAAGAAACTTTAGGGAATAACCTGTTTAAGTTGGATTATCGAAATACGTAAACGTTAGCAAATATCGCAGTAAACATTTTATAAGTTACATCGGCATTGAATCCATAATATGATGATCTCTGTCAGGAAACCTTCTCAATAAATTGCGCCGCCGTCTCAACAACAATAAATTTCGAGACCGGTTTCAGAATCGAACTGAAGAAAACATTTCATTGTTTGCTCGACGGGGTTGAGGCCCGCGGCCGGAACCTTCCGACATAACCGGTCAGAATTTGATACCAATTCGCATTCATTCGTCTACCTTTGTTGGCTGCGTCATCGGCTCCTCGACGTATATTTGAATACGCCTGCGGCGCCTCTTCCTTGCCGCCTCGGTATACTTTTGACTGCAAATTGGTATGAAATCAAAATACATCCCGGTTGCCTTTTAATAATAGAAAATCCAAAAAGCAAATTCATAAAAGTAATATTTAAACCGCGATTATTCTTTCTAATGATATAGATCAGTAAAAATATTATCATATCGACAAACGAGGCTGTATAGCAATTGTAAATATTGTCATTTCATGTCCTCCGCTGGCGGAGGTGGCACGTAGTGACGGAGGTGGATTTTGTAGGGACTGCTCGCCGAGCAGTCCGCAAGACGGCGCGCTCAGTGATCGTGCCCTACATAAAAATAATATATCCACCACCAGGCATACGCCCGGCTTCGCCTTTATCCCCCCGCCAGCGGGGGACATTATCCGTAAAATACAAGCGTTTCATTTATAAACTTATGGAATATAGTGTATTTATAATAGTTATAATTTCCTTTTAATGAATCATGATATTGTGCTATAAACTCCACATGTCTATGGATCGTTTCAAAAACATTACCATCCAGCAGATGGATGCAATCATTGCTCTGGTGGAGGAGGGAAGTTTCAGCCGAGCCGCCAAGAGAATGCTTTTGACCCAACCGGCGCTGACCAAAAATATTAAAAACGCGGAGGATTGCCTTGGCACGAGACTGGCTAACCGCAGCAGCGCCGGCATTTCACTGACACCCGAAGGAAAGATTTTATTCGATTACACGCGCCGCATGGTTCGACTTCGTGATGAAGCGAAAGGAAAAATTCTTGCCCTGCGTAAAGAAACCGGCGGTAATATTTATTTGAGCGCCAGCACGATTCCCGCCACCTATATTCTCCCGCGCGCCTTGAGCGATTTTAACAAAACAAACGCCGATATTCACATCTATATCAAAACAGCGGACAGTGAAGAGGCGATGAACATGGTTCTGGACAATGAAGTGGAAATGGGCTTTATCGGCAAAAAACCATTGAATAAAAAACTTGCGGCACAAACCCTGTGGGAAGATCGCCTGGCTCTTATCGTTTCCAAGGATCATTCCTGGTGCAAAAAGAAATCAGTGACATTGCCGGAGTTGTTAAAAGAACCCTTTGTGGTCAGGGAAAAAGGTTCGGCAACGAAGGAATTGTTTGAGTCCTGTCTAAAAAAATCAAAATCAATCAGCCTTGATCAATTTAATATCTGCGGTGAGTTGGGAAGCTCCGAAGCGATTAAAGAAGCGGTCATTGCCGGATGGGGCGTGTCTGTTATTTCCATTCATGCCGTTTCACGCGAGTTGTCTCAGGGATTGCTTTGTGAAATTCCGGTTCAGGGATTAACCATGGAAAGAAATTTTTATTTAATCTACAGACGTCAATTCGACTTCCGTCCGTTTCATAAAACATTCATCAATTTTATCAAACATTACGCCCCAGTATCATTGGATCAAAATTAATCATCTCGGTTGTTCTGCTTCGCTAATAAATAAAAGAAAAACTGCCCTGCTTCGCTTCTGGGATAATTTACAATGGCAATTGGCGGTTGTATAATTCGCCTTACACTTCCCCCCCCCCGTTCGTTTACAGATTGGCTCACTGTCGGCGCGTCTTATTTAATTCCTTGACACAACACCTTTTTTATAATTTTCTTTTTCAAAGGAAATTCTTAAGAG
>LNQE01001062.1_pt1 | contig 53382 bp, 50 predicted proteins | sample 603111 | NCBI WGS metagenome assembly LNQE01 (sample SAMN04260313, study PRJNA301899) | hydrocarbon metagenome | isolation source: hydrocarbon-contaminated ditch | place: Germany: Bremen | collected 1998
GAAGACAGGAGATGGCCAGCATCCAGTGTACTAATCTTTCATATGCTGATGTAACTTTAACCAGTTCTTTACTCATTTTATGCACCTCCCTGCTTCTTATCGTTTGAACTATAGTGTTCCGGGTGAGGTCTGTGCGGACCATGGATGAAGTAATGCAACAACGAACCGCCGATCACGCCCCCGGCTGCCAGTAAACTCAACGGCTTGAGCATATCTTTCCAGATAAAAATGGACGCCGGCACTTTCGGATCCTTGGGCAATTCATCATAAACTTCCGGCTTGAACTGCAAAACATAAATAACGTGCGTGCCACCGACAAATTTATCGCCGTAAACATTCGCGTCACCGCCCAATTGCTCTACACGGGCATAGGCTTTTTTAATCATCTCATCCTTGGGGCCGATGGTGAGAGCGCCGGTCGGACAGGATTTGACACACGCAGGCGGAAGATTTTCTTGAATGCGGGAATAACACAAATCACATTTGGTAACCTTTTCCGTTTCTTTGTTATAGCGGGGAATATCAAACGGGCAGGCCGGGATGCATTCCTTGCAGCCGATGCATTTTTCACGATGAACACCCACCGTTTTAATCGGTGTGTAATAAAGTGCTCCGCTGGGGCAAACTTTCACACAAGCCGCATCGGTGCAATGCATACAACCGTCCTTACGGAAGATCCATGTAAAGTTCTTGTCGTTATCTTCATATTCTTGGAAGCGGATCAGCGTCCAGGTATTCCACTGCAAATCGGGCGGATTCTGATAACTGCCGAAATTTTTCGTTCTCAAACCCGGCTGAACATTCCACTGCTTACAAGCGATCTGGCACCCGCGGCAGGCGGTGCACAGGGTTGTATCAATCAATTTAACAAATTCATTTCCATTCATAGTCTATTCTCCTTAGGCCTTTTCTACGTTGACCATGAACGCCTTATACTCGGGGCAGAAGGTGTTCGCGTCACCAACGGTTGGGGTTAATACATTCGTACTGTCTCCGCCGTCTTTCGGAAAGAGCCAGCCGTAATTGAAGGGCATGCCGACCTGATGAACTGTTTTCCCTTCAACCGTAAAAGGCTTGAAGCGTTTTGTGACCATGGCGACACAGGGAGCTTCGCCGCGTATTGAGGTTACCTTGATACGTTCGCCGTTTTTAATTCTGAGTTCCTTGGCCAGTTGTTCTCCGATCTCGACATAGAGTTCCGGCATCGCCTCCAGTAGCCAAGCCTGCCAGCGTGTCAGAGCGCCGGAGCACCAGTGTTCCGTGCAGGAATAAGTTGTACAGACGTAGGGAAAATCTTTACTGGCATTGGCCACCTTGTCCATATCGCTTTTGAAGATTTCAGCGGCCGGATTGATCCGCTGCGAGGACATGGGATTTTTTTCAAGAGGCCCTTCCAGCGGTTCGTAATGCTCGGGGAAAGGACCTTCCGCCATGCCGGGTCCGAACAGAGCACCCAGACCATCCTTGTGCATAATGAAAGGATATTTTCCTTTCTCTTTGTCCGCCTGCGGCGGCCAGGGACCATCCGGCACATCGCCCACCCATTTGTCGCCTTTCCATTCCAGAATATTGCGTTTGGGGTTGTAAGGCTTGCCGTTTACATCGCAGGAGGCACGGTTGTAAAGGATGCGGCGGTTGACCGGCCAGGCAAACGCCCAGTTGGGGAACATGCCCAGCCCGGTCGGGTCTTCCTTGCCCCTCGACTTCATTTTGTTGATGCCGTCGGCGGTGTAGCTGCCGGAAATCACCCAGTTGCCGCATGCTGTCTTGCCGTCTGCCTGGAGATTACCGAAGGCCGGTACCAACTGGCCCTTTTTGAATAAGGTCGTTGTACCTTTGGCCTTGTCTTCGATGACGGTATCTTCCAGGAAGACGCCGTTGATCCTTTTGGACACTTTCACCACATCCATGCGCCCTTTGCCGTCCAAATAATCCCATTTGAAATTGACAATGGCTTCGGCATTAGGGCCGCCTTCTTTGGCGTAAAGTTTTTTGACGGCGGCAAGAATCTTGATTTCGATTTCGCCAACGGGAATCGCGTCTCCGGGCGCTTCGGCCGCTTTGTACTTCCACTGCACCCAGCGGCCGGAGTTGCTCTGAGAACCTTCCTTCTCCATACTCGCGGAGGCGGGAAGCAGAAAACATTCCGTCTTGACCTTGGCGGGATCGACGCCGGGGCCTCGCCAGAACTGATAGGTTTCATTGTCGAAAATGTTTTCGCCGATGAGCCAGTCCAGATTTTCCATAGCTTTGCGGACTTTGTTGGTATTCGGGGTACTCACGGCCGGATCCGCGCCGATGCAGAAGAATCCCTTGATCTTGCCCTCGTACATCCTGTCGAACATGTGCATGGTGGAGTAGGCTTTCCCGTCGTCAAGCTTGGGCAGCCAGGAATATCTAAAATCGTTTTCCTTAGTGGCTTTTTCCTCCCAGTAGGATTTCAGGAAGCTCACGAAGAATTTCGGATAATTCGAATAGAAGTTTGCTGACTGGGGATCTTTGGATTCGGGTGTATTTTTCTTTAAATACTGATCGAGCGTCTGCAAAGAAGCAACCGGCGTTTTCATATAACCCGGCAAAATGTTGAACAGGATCGCATGATCGGTGGATCCCTGAACATTGGGTTCGCCACGCAGCGCGTTAATGCCGCCGCCCGCGATGCCCATATTGCCCAGAAGGAGCTGAACTATCGACATCGTGCGGATGATCTGGGCGCCCGTGGTATGTTGTGTCCAGCCCAGAGCGTAGCACTCCGTTCCCGCCTTGTCCGGCACGCCGGTGGAGGCATAGATCTCATAAACCTTGAGCAGGTTTTCTTTCGAAACGCCGGTAATGCTCGAAACCTTGTCCAGCGTGTAACGCGAATAATGCTTTTTGAGCAGCTGGAACACCGAGTGGGGATGGGAAAGACTAATGTCCCTTTGCGGAGCGCCTTTGCCGTCTTTGTCGAACACCCAGGTGGCTTTGTCATATTTTCTTTTCTTCGCGTCGTAACCTGAGAACAGACCGTCTTCGAAAGAATAACCGCTGTCCACGATAAAGGACGCGTTGGTATAATTGACAACATAATCCTTGAAGATTTTCTTGTTTTCCAGAATGTAGTGGATCATCCCCCCCAGAAAAGCGATGTCCGTGCCTGATCGAAGCGGCACATGGAAATCACAACGCGCGGACGTTCTTGTATAACGGGGATCCACGTGGATGATAGTCGCGCCTTTTTCCTTTGCTCTTAAAATCCACTTGAAGGCGATGGGATGATGCTCGGCAGCATTGCTGCCCATAATCAGAATGACATCTGCATTCTTCAAATCACAATAGTGGTTCGTCATCGAACCGCGGCCAAACGACTCTGCCAGAGCCGATACGGACGGACTGTGTCAGACCCTGGCCTGATGATCCATGTAAACAAGCCCCAGGGCTCGCGATTTGGCGGTAATCAGCCAGCACTCTTCATTGTCCACATTGGAGCTGCCGTAGTGACCGATCGACTCGCAACGGTTGACCACTTCGCCCTTGTCATTTCTCTTAACAAAACCTTTGTCGCGCGTGTCCTTGACCAGACGGGCAATGCGCGAAAGGGCAAAATCCCAGTCTTTTTCTTCCCACTCGGTTCCGTAAGGCTTGCGATAAAGCACCTTGGTGAGACGGTGCTTATTGGCCTCGGTCAGATCGAACAGGCCGGCGCCTTTGGCACAAAGTGACCCTTCGTTGATGGGATGATCGGCATCACCTTCGATATTGATGATCTTTCCCGTTGTTTTGTCTGTACTGCAGATCAGGCCGCAACCAACTGAACAATAGCAACAAGTCGTTATCGTTTGTTTGGCAAGCTTGACCCGATTCATTTTGTCTAACTCTTCCGCGTACGCTCGTGTCGGTCTCAGATTAAGCCCCAAACTGGATAGCGTAATCCCGCCACCGACGGCACCGGACAGAGTTAAAAAACCTCTTCTTGTAATTCGCATAAAAATCCTCCCCAATACCTCTGTCAATTTTGGTATATGTCAAACTTGGCACATACTGACCGAAAGTCACGAATAAGTCAATATGTTATATAAAACATATGTTTGTGTCCCTAGCTAATTAGAAAACATTAATTATCATGCAGAGTTATTGTGACAACAAGAATACTGTCAACGAATTTTATTGACATTTCACGGCATTTTTTTTAAGTATAAATATCCAGTCAACTGGAGGAGATACCCTATGGAAATCAAATGTAAAGTCTGGATTGAAAAAAAAGGTAAAGTTATTTTCGGCAAGGGCCGTGATAACATTCTGAAAACTATAGATGAACAGCACAGCCTCAATGCTGCCGCCAAGGAACTGGGAATGTCGTATCGCGCGGCATGGGGAAGACTGAAAGCCTCTGAAGAACGAATGGGAACGAAATTGGTCGAAACCAGCGCAAAAGAAAAATCTTTGCAGTTAACGCCTCTGGCAAGAAAAATAATAGACCGTTTTGAAAAACTGGAACAAGATGTGGAAAATCTCTTACATACAGCGGATAAGGATTTTCAAAGATTAACTAATGATAGTGAGAAATAATTCGAAATAAAATAATCTCAATTAGAAAAATTACTACTTGCCTTTAAGAAACGTCAAAATCAGAATAAATAGCTTACGCCTTTAAGCCATTAATAACAACACTAACACCTTGTTTAACAGTGGCATGAATTCTTTCCGTCCTTTTTATTGGATTACCCGTAAAAAGGTAAAGAGAAATAATCCCGTTTAACATTCCCCAAATCGCATTTTGCATTCTCCAAATGTTGTCAATTGGAGAAAATTCACCGGAAGCAAGTCCCTTTTGAATAATTTCAGAAATGATGTTGCTATTTTGATTAGTCGACAAAATGAGTTCAGCGTTTTGTTTTTCAGTTAAATTCATCTGACCTGTCTGCAACATAAAAGTCATGAGTATTCTAAAGAGTTCGGTATCATCCAAAAAGAAATTAACATAAATTCTTGAATATTCCAGAAGCAACTGTGATGCGGTTGCTTCTGTAGTAGAAAAGTTTTGTAGTCTTTTATAAAGCGCCAGATTATCTCCGATCAAAATTTGAGCATATATTTCTTCTTTGCTCTCAAAGCAAAGATATATTGACCCTTTGCTGACTTCAGATTTACTGGCAATATCATCGACTGTTACGGATTTGAAACCACGCTCAAAAAAAAGTTTTCGCGCTGCTTTCAAAATTGTATTTTTTCGATTCTCTTTTTCTTTTTTTCTTTTTTCTTCCAGGATCAAATCATTTACCATATTTTTTAATATTTATTTTTAAAACTAAACAACACAGAATCAAAACTTTCTTAACACAAAATATTATCGGCGTTTTATTTTAGATGCTTGAATCTTTTTCAGGATCAGTTTTTTTAAAATTACTACAAATGTTTCTCAATCACCCTGATTTTAAGGATGCTGATAAAATAATATCAGCATTGTGTCAAGAAAAAATCGAAGATAATTTTGATTTGGAAATTGTTCATGTTTTTATTAATTAAGTTTCTCCAATTCCCGGATAAGGATTTCCAAAGGCGGACGCCGGTTTATATTATGAACATCAATGTAACGGATGATGCCCTTTTTGTCGACTACAAAAAGGGCTCTTTCCGAAACACCTTCGGAGCGCAAAACGCCGAATTTTTCCGCCACCGCTCCGTGCGGCCAGAAATCGGACAGAACTTCAAACCATAAATTCCCCATCTGTTTTGTCCATGAATAAAGTGTAGGAATATTATCAACGGTAATTCCTAACAGAATGGTATTGTAGTTATCGAACATATCCTTGACTATATTATAGCCCGGCCACTGATCAGAACAAACCGGCGTCCATGCCGCAGGCACAAAAGAAATCACAACGTTCTTTCTTTCGTAATAGTCTTTGAGGGAAATTATTTTACCGCTGACCGCTTTGAGTGTAAAATCAGGAGCAGCCTGCCCCACCTTGACTTTTAATACGCTGTCAATGGGTTTTAACTCTCCAGTGTTATAAATATTATTTTTATACGCTTCCGATAAAGCGTAGGCACTGGATGTAAAAAAACAGATTACCAAAGCTGCTAATATTATCTTTCTTTTCATTGCAGGCTCCTATTTCAATCCTGATGATTTAACTATTTGCTCGATAAAAACCTTGTTATCTCCCAGAGCGCCTAATTTCGAATAAATGACTTCCTTCTTTCCACCTTTTAATTTCACAACAATAAAATAAGGAGTTCTCACTTCTCCGATGATTTTGTGCAGTTTAAAATCTCCATCAGGGATTAAGGGGAATTCCACTTTATACTTCTTTTTGAATATATTGGTTTCAAAAAGTGAATTGTTTATTCCGATGCCGATAATTTTTATTTTGTTTTTATAAGCCTGATTATTTTCAATCAATCCGTAAAGTTCGTTAATCGCAGGAGCTTCAGCCTGACAGTAAGGGCAATACATACTGAATATTTCTATAATTACAACATCAGCTTTTATCTGGTTGATTTTAAAAGTTCCGCTACCGGATAATCCCAGATACTTCAGTTCGGCAGGGTTGTCGGGTTTCAACAATTCAATTTCAGGAAAAACTCCACCTACCTGCGGCGGATTAATTTCAGCAGCGCTAATTGCTTTTGCCATAAATAGCACCAATATAACTATGGCTAAACTTGATACTTTTCTTTTCATAATCTACCCCTTCCTCTGATTTTATATAGCAACTTCATCTTGTGTTTTTAATAGCATATTTTGGTAAAAGTTTTAAGCACAATAAATAATTTCAACATATCCTTTGTTTGCCCCCTATTACCTACTTCAAAAGATTTTTAATTTCATTGTCATTTTCACTGTCCGGCAAACGAATGATCATCAAGAAAACAAAATAACTAAACTGCAAAATATATTTGACGGCCAGATAAGTATGTGTTACTTACCCAACCCAAGCAGATTTTCCGATGCTTCAAGATATTTGCGCAACGATCGAAAGTATTGACGCACTGCGGATTGACATTTTTGTCACAATCCAATTGGGATATAAATATTAATTCGATCCAAGATAAAGGCAAGAGAACGTAGTATCATACTACCTTTCGTGCCCTTGAATATATCTTGACAAAAACAAAAGATTTGAGTTAGTGCCTTTTAGTTTTTGTTTACATTTATTCTTAATTATTCCGAACAATAACGTTAGGAGGGTTAACTGTGTATTTCTCAAAAGAAATGCAAGAATCGTCTTTAAAACTAAGCAAGAAATGGGAAGATAACGTTCAAAAAGCGTTGAAAAATAATCCTGATCAAAAAGCACACTTTTCCACAGTTTCGGATCTGGAAATCAAGAGACTCTACACTCCGGAAAATATTAAAGATATTAATTTTGCCGAAGACATCAGTGTTCCCGGGGAATTTCCCTACCTGCGCGGAAATCAGGTTACCGGTTACCGTGGACGTTATTGGACATTCCGCATGTTTTCCGGCATGGGAAGCGCGCAGGATACAAATCAGCGCTGGAAAATGCTCCTGCGTGAAGGACAAACCGGATTAAGCACGGCTTTCGATTTTCCAACACTAATGGGATACGATAGCGATTCGCCTAAAGCACTAGGCGAAGTGGGCAAGTGCGGAGTTGCCATAGACACACTGGAAGATTTCCTGGCTCTTATGGACGGCATACCTGTCGATGAAGTTACAACTTCCATGACAATTAATCCCCCGGCAACAGTTTTACTGGCAATGTATTGCGCAGCAGCGGATATCAAGGGTGTGCCGCTTAACAAAATAGGCGGTACCATTCAGAATGACATGCTCAAGGAATTTATTGCCCAGAAAACATTCATGTGTCCGCCGGAACCTTCGGTAAAATTAATCAGCGACACAGTCGAGTTCGGCACAAAATTTGTTCCGCGCTGGAATACTATCAGTATCAGTGGTTATCATATTCGTGAAGCGGGTTCGACCGCCATACAGGAACTGGCTTTCACTCTCCGTGACGGCATAGAATATGTGGAAGATGTCGTTCGCCGCAAAGGCTTAAATGTTGATGATTTTGCTTCACGTTTATCCTTCTTTTTCAATTCGCATATCGATTTCTTTGAAGAGATATGCAAAATGCGGGCGGCACGCCGCATGTGGGCAAAGATTATGCGGGACCGTTTCCATGCCAAAGATCCCCGTTCCCTGTGGCTGCGCTTTCACACGCAAACGGCCGGATGTTCGTTGACTGCTCAACAGCCGTATAATAATGTTATCCGTACAACCGTGGAAGCTCTGGCGGCAGTACTCGGCGGCACACAATCATTGCATACTAATTCGCTGGATGAAGTTCTCTGTCTGCCTTCCGAGCATGCCGTTGAAATCGCTCTGCGCACACAGCAGATTTTAGCCGAAGAAACAGGAGTGGCAAATACTATTGATCCTCTGGCCGGTTCCTACTTTATCGAATCTCTCACTAACGAAATGGAAGAAAAAGCATGGGAATATATTCATAAAATAGATGACATGGGTGGTATGATTGCCGCTATTGAAAAAGGATTCCCGCAGATGGAAATATCCGAAGCTGCATACAGGTTTCAACGACAGTTGGATGCCGGCGAGAAGACCATGGTGGGGGTTAACAAATACGCAACCGACTCCACACATCCGATTCCGCTTGTTGATATTGATGAAAAGGTGGGTGAAGAGCAAATTAGAAGGCTCAAGGATGTACGCCGTAAGCGCGACAACAAAACCGTAAAAAAATCTCTCGACGACATCAGAGGCGCCTGCAAAAAAGGAGATAATGTCATGCCTTACTGCATTGATGCGGTTAAAAATCTGGCTACCTTGCAGGAAATATGCGATGTTTACAGGGATGCTTACGGGGAGTATAAAGACCCGGGACTTTATTGAAACCAAGCCGCCTTCATACGGCTACCTTTGTTGGCATCGTCGTCAGCGTCCTCAACGTATGCTTAATACGTCTCCGGCGCCTCCTCCTTGCCGCCGCGGTATCCTGATGAATGCGACTTGGCATCAAACTGATTTAATGTAGGGACTGTTCCCCGAACAGTCCGAAAAAACGGCGCATTTGGGAAATGTGCCCTACATTTAAAAATATTAAAGTTATCCTATTTATAAACAAAAAAACTGGATTACCCGGTCAAGCCGGGTAATGACATATGGGGAGAAATATATGCCGGAAAGAAAAATTCGTGTGATGGTTGCAAAACCGGGACTGGACGGTCACGATCGCGGTGCCCGTATCCTTGCCCGTTGTTTCCGCGATGCCGGATTTGAGGTTGTTTATACAGGTTGTCATCAGACACCGGAACAAATCGCGGCGGCGGCTATTCAGGAAGACGTTGATTTAGTGGGGTTGAGCTGTCTTTCCGGCGCTCACCGCAAGCTTTTCCCGCGGGTAGTGGAGCTACTGCGAGAAAAAGACGCAGACGATATTACAGTAATCGGCGGAGGAATAATTCCCGAACAGGATTTCGCCCTTCTTTACGATTCAGGCATTAAAGCTCTTTTTACTCCCGGCGCTTCCCTCGATTCCATTGTGGAATGGATTAAAACAAATATAAGACCTCACTAATGCAAAGTTTCTATAACCTCTTTAACAATATGATGTTATTTCGAAGTCCCGCAACTTGCCCGGAGCATTTCGGGTACGCGGGATCATACTCCGCGAGAAATCTTGATAATTGTTAAAAAATAAGATATCTCCCTTTGGTCGACATGACAACTTTTCACTTACAGACTATTTTAAATGCTTTATAAAATGAAGTGCCAATGGATTCTATCATAAAAAAAATTTGCGCAGGCGATGTCCGCTCTGCCTCCCGCCTCATCAGAGATATTGAAGATAAAATTCCCGAAGCCCGGGCTAAAATCAAAAAACTCTATGCTCACACCGGCAAATCCTTCATTATCGGAATAACCGGAGCACCCGGCGCGGGCAAGAGCACTCTGACTGACGCGTTGATTACCGAACTTAGAAAAAGTAACAAAACCATCGGTGTGTTGGCCGTTGATCCGACCAGTCCTTTTACCGGCGGCGCGATATTAGGTGATAGAATCCGCATGCAAAGTCATGCCGAAGATACCGGGGTCTTTGTCCGGTCGCTGGCCACCCGCGGCGCACTGGGAGGATTGTCTCAGGCTGCCGGTGACGCCATCCACATTATGGAGGCAATGGGCAAGGATATCATTATTGTGGAAACTGTCGGCATAGGCCAGCAGGAAATCGATATCATTAATCACGCGCACAGCGTTTTGGTCATTTTGGTTCCGGGTATGGGCGATGAAGTCCAAACAATGAAAGCAGGATTGATGGAGATAGCCGACATATTTGTGATCAACAAAGCCAATCGCGCCGGCGCCAAACAATTACAAATGGAATTGACTTCGATGTTGAATTTATCTTCCAAAACCGGTGATGATTGGAAACCGCCGGTTGTAACGGTTGGCGATGCTTTTAAACCGGAGACTTTCACCGAAGATATTGCCGGGCTTTCTCAAAAAATCGAAGAGCATCATATTTACCTGCAACAAAGCGGTAAACTCACCGAAAGAATGCATCGCAAGGCAATGGCGGAAATCAACGACGCACTGCACGCCTGTTTGTTGGAGCCGGTTATAAAATCACTCGCCGACAAAGGCGAACTGGAAAAATTTGCCGAAAAAATAAAAAACAGAAAAGCTGATCCTTACTCTGTGGCTGAAGAAATCACTCAAAGATTTTTTAAAAAGGAGCATGAAAAATGAAGATAGCAAAAAGTAAAAAACCTGCTGCGTCTAAAACGGTCGCAAAGAAAGTCTCTGATAAAACAGCTCGGGGCATTATTATAGTAATAACAGGAAACGGCAAGGGAAAAACAACATCTGCTTTCGGTCAGGCTCTGCGCGCTGTCGGACAGGGGTACAAGGTTTTTATTCTTCAGTTTATGAAAGGAAGAGAATACGGCGAATTCATTGCCGCGGAAAAATATCTTCCTAATTTAACCATCCGCAAATCCGGTCTGGATAGCTTTGTCATGCGTGGTAAAGCCGCGCCAATTGATATTGAACTGGCGCAAAAAGGACTGGACACTGCCAGAAAAGCAATCATGAGCGGTAAGTACGATATGGTTATTCTCGATGAAGTCAACGTTGCCATGGATTTTAAGCTCATTAAGTTAAAAGAAGTTATAGAAATTATCAAAAACAAACCGACTGCACTCAACCTTATTTTAACCGGCCGTTACGCACCCAAAGAAATAATCAGGCTTGCCGATACCGTCAGCGAAGTCCAGGAAATCAAACATCATTACAACGCCGGCATCAAAGACCGCGCGGGGATAGAATATTAAAATACATCTTTTCTAAAATTAACGGAGAAAAATTATTGTTGCATGATCAACCAGTCCTGAAGCATGGATTGCCCTGGCAACATTAACTGCGCTGGAGATAGTTCTGGGCATAGATAATATTATCTTTATATCTATACTGGTCAGCCGCCTGCACGCCCCTTTCTTTACGATATTCGGTCAGGCAATTTCCGGACGGGATATTATCCTGATAGGCGGAGGTCTTTTCCTTCTGGCCAAAGCCACTCACGAAATTCACAGCAGCATGGAGGGGCTCAGGAAGAAACTCCCAAGCTTATTTCAAACAGCGTAATAGCAGTATTGTTTCAGATCGCCATTCTGGACATTGTCTTTTCTCTGGAGTCCGTCATTACTGCTGTCGGTCTAGCGAAGGATGTCTCCATAATGGCAATTGCCATTATCTGCGCCGTGGTAGTAATGTTATACGCCGCCAAGCCTATCAGCAATTTCGTTGATTCTCATCCGACCATAAAAATACTGGCGCTTTCCTTCCTTCTTCTGATAGGAGTGACACTGGTTGCTGAAGGATTTGACGTTCATGTTCCCAAAGGGTATATATACTTCGCCATGGCGTTTTCCATGGGCGTGGAAATGCTCAACCGGCGTGTGCGCAATAGACAAATAAAACCTTTAAAACTGCGTAAAAAAAGTTGTGTGGCGTAGATTGAGCAGAAACTTCAGTGCGAATATTTTTGTAACAAATTCATCTGTTTCATCCGGTTAAAGTGCGAGGACTATAGTGGTGAGCACTAAGATGAAAATATCTTACAAAGCCGCGCTTCTATCGGCATTCGTTTTTCCCGGTGTCGGTCAACTCTATTTAAAAAAATATTGGAGAGGGTTGGTCTTGGTGCTTTTTGTTTTCGCCGGATTGGTTTATATTATCCGGGTCGCTGCGGCATCCGCGCTTCGTGTTCTTGATGACGCGGTAGTGAAGTTGCAGAACGGCACAACGGATTTGCATGAGATTTCAGGCGTTGTCGGATTAAAAACGTCATCCGCAGATCCCTATTATAACGCAGTCCTCTGTTTTATAATTTGCTTATGGATATTTGCTGTTATAGATGCTTATATAATCGGTAAGCAGAAAGACACCCAGGATGAAGAATCTAAAAAAGTGTTAATCTCATAATTACAAAAGGAGATTTTAAAATGTTTGAACTGGTACCTGTAGAAAAACTTAAAAAAATGATCGGTCAGGATAATGGCACAAGTGATTGGATTTTGATCGATCAGGAAAGAGTCAACCGTTTTGCCGATGCCACGGATGACCATCAATGGATCCATGTTGATGTGGAACAAGCCAAGCATGGTCCATTCGGCGGCACGATTGCCCACGGATTTTTAATACTTTCGCTGACTGCACTTTTTGGCAGTTCCGGGAAATATCTTCCGGAAGGAATGAAAATGGTTCTCAATTACGGACTGAACAAGGTGCGTTTCATAACGCCCGTCCCGGTTGGCTCCCGAGTGCGTTCGAAAATGACTATCTCCGGCGTTGAAGAAAAAGATCCGGGACGACTTCTGGTAACCACAACCCACACTATTGAAATCGAAGGGCAGAATAAGCCGGCGTGTATTGCGGAGACATTGGCAATGTTTATGATTTGATACCAAGCCGTAGCGTTATCCTTTGAATGCAACTTGGTATAGAAAAATAATAAATAAGCCTCCGTTTCCTGAAAAAGGGAACGGAGGCTTAAAAATTTTAGAAATTAATAGTTGTTTTTATTCGCCTTTAAAATTCGGTTCGCGTTTTTCAAAAAAGGCGGTCATGCCTTCTACAGTATCCTTACTGACCTTGAGTCTCTCAATCCATCTCCTGTCGGTCTCCAGACCTGCATCGATGCCTTTTTCCATACCGACAGCCATTCCTTCAAGCACAGCGCTTACAGCAAGAGGCGGTCTCTTGGAGAGAGCAATCGCATAATTCATAGCTTCTTTCATTAAATCGGCGGCAGGGCAAACTTTATCCACAAGGCCAATTGCCAGAGCTTCGGCGCCGCTGACTTTCTTACTGAAGAAAATGAAATCAAGGGCTTTGGATTTGCCGATTATTCTGGGCATTCTCTGTATGCCGCCCCAACCAGGGGTAAGTCCCAGATTCAGTTCCGGACATCCGATCTGGGCTTTGGGGTTGTCTGTCATGAAGCGAAAATGGCAGGCCATGGCCAGTTCACATCCTCCGCCAAGAACGTGACCGTTGATAGCAGCAATGAAAGGTTTGAGGGAACGATCAATCTTGTTGAAAATATCAATGCCGTTGGGCCCCTTGTCAATGTTTGCGACATCGGTAACATCCATTCCCGCGCAAAAAGCCTTTTCTCCGGAACCGGTCACGATGACAACCCTGGTATCCTTGCTTGTCTGCACTTCGGTTACTAACTGATCCAATTCTTCGCGAATGCCAATATTTACTGAATTCATCGGCGGACGATTTAGTGTGACGACTGTTACAAAATCTTTTGTTTCAACGGTAATATTATTGTAAGCCATCTTTATCCTCCTGATTTTTTGTTTACAGCAATGATTATGTAATCATTTTTTTCTCTCCCCTTCAAGCAAAATAACTGACCTTTTCCTTGCATGAAAACGGAGGCTAATTCCCCTCCTGAAACAAATACATCAACATTTTCACTAAATACGCCGGACGTCTATCCGTAATAATACTTTTCACACAATACATTTTCCGGCCAAAATCCCCTTGACACGCAACAACCTGTCTCTTATACTCGACCCCGCTGTAATCAACATCAATGACATAAAGACAATCGCTTTTCTCTGATCAGACGCAAAGAACCATGGGAGCGCCCAACTCTGAATCAAGACCGGCGATGTGAAAATCAGGAAAAGTTTCGATTTCCTGAAGTCCGGGCTCGAAATAATCAACAGCTCGTTCAAAATGATCGGAAGATAATTGATTACCTGTTCCCCCGGCTCCCTAGCCGAGCGGAACCAACCAATACCACACAAGGAGGACTATCATGGGAGAAGCAGTAACAAAAGAAATAAGAGACAGAGTGGCCATATTATCGATTGACAAGCCGAAGATGAATCAACTGAGCGGTGAGGTCTTCGAAGACATGCGGAAGCATCTCGACTCTGTCGAAGCCGACAAGGAAATCAGGTGCGTGATCATAACCGGCGCAGGCGAGAAGGCTTTCAGCGCGGGCGCCGATCTTGCAGCCGGATTTGGCGATTTCAGCGCCGTCGACTTCCTGAAACGCGGCCAGGATATCTGGAACAAGGTCGAGTATTTCCCGAAACCAGTTATCGCGGCAATCAACGGGCACGCTCTGGGCGGTGGGTGCGAACTTGCCATAGCCTGCCATATACGGTTCATGAAGAAAGGCGCACGCATAGGCCTGACCGAGACAAATCTCGGAATCATGCCCGGATACGGCGGAAGCCTGCGGCTACCGCGGCTCGTCGGCAAATCAAAGGCACTGGAAATGATGTACCTCGGCGCACAGTGCGAGGCGGATGATGCTCTAGCCATCGGCCTGGTGGACCACGTGACCGAAGGAAACGTCCTGGACGCCGCACTCGAACTGGCGAACAAGATTACAAAGAGAGCTCCGCTCTCCGTCGCGGCAATCACCAAGCTGTGCAACATCAGCCAGAACATCACACCCGAACAGCACCTGAAGATCGAGAGAGAAGAGCTCGGAAGGCTCTTCAGCTCCAAGGACGCGCAGGAAGGCATAGGCGCATTCTTCGAGAAGAGAGAGGCAAACTTCAAGGGAGAATAAAAACAGCTACTGATTAATACGAATATTAAGCCTCCGTTTCCGGCGTCTCAGGGAACGGAGGCTTTTTAATGCGGGTTTTGTTTCCCCTGCACAATCCAATGTGGGACGTCCGCTATTAAACGAACCAGATGTTCCACGCACTCCTAACCTACTGAAATTTATAAAAATCACAGCGTCACTATTGCCGGTGGTGGGATAGTTCTGCACCGGTAAAAAAGATTTTGTACCGGTTTGGACATTAAATACACCGTTGAACATGCAGATCAGTTTGGCAGACCACGTGAGATCTACAAGTTTTAAATCTTGACATGCGCAGGGCACCCCAGCCCATCTAGATAAAATATTTAAACTCTTTGTTAATAATAGGACTTTCATTTTTAAAGATAATTATAGAAATTGACAGATCTATGAAACTTTTGGTAAAAGTACCTGGTACACAGACAATGCCTCCAACGCTCTTTTTATCAAGCGAAATTAATGTGCCGGAAAATTCGGGTATTAAAAATTACGACCGGCACAATTAGAATAAAATAAGATTTAAACAATAAAAGCATGGATATTGAATTTATTTAACGTGTATCGAGTTCACACAAATAATTAATTAAACATACAAAGTGTAAATTTCTAAGAAGTCATCACCGTTTGAGACGGGAATATCTGTTTTAAAATCGACAAAATTAAGGGTAAACATATGTCGACTATAAATATTGTTCTGGGTATTGACATTGGAGGAACAAAGACATCCTTTGGGTTCGTGGATCGCGAAGGGAATATCATTGGTGCGACTTCTATAGAAACTAACTCAAATGAATCTGCAGAACGGTTTGTGTCCAGACTTCATCGGAAGATTGAAGAAATCAGGACGGTATTACCATCACCTTACAACTTATGCGGCATTGGAATTGGCGCCCCCAATGCTAACTATTATAGGGGTACCATTGAAAAACCTGTTAATCTTAATTGGGGAGATACTGTTGATTTCATTGAATTGATGCGAAAAATTTACGATATTCCCACAGTAATCACTAATGACGCAAATGCCGCAGCCATAGGAGAACTGCTCTTCGGCAATGCCCGAGGAATGAAACACTTTATAATTATAACTCTGGGTACCGGATTAGGCAGCGGCATTGTAGTCGATGGTCGTCTTCTCTATGGTGCCAGTGGATTTGCCGGCGAGTTAGGGCACACGGTGGTTGACCCTAAAGGAAGACAATGCAGATGCGGAAAACAAGGATGCCTTGAAGCTTATGTTTCGGCCACAGGTCTTGTAAGGACAACTTCAATACTACTTGCCGAACGATATGAACCTAGTCCTCTCAGAGCGATGAGCTACAGTGAAATGACATCGAAAATAATTTTCGACTTGGCTCAAAAAGGAGACAAAATCGCGCTGGAAGCTTTTGACCAAACTGCCCGAATTCTAGGAATGAAACTTGCTGATGCTGTAGCACACACTAGTCCGGAAGCAATTTTTTTAACCGGTGGATTGGCCATGGCTGGAGATATTCTGTTGGAACCTGCAAATCAGTATATGGAAGATTTTTTATTCGGTGCATACAAGGGCACGGTAAAGTTGTTCCCGTCCGGAATGATCGCCGGTAAGAGTGCAATTTTAGGAGCAGCAGCATTAATCTGGAATGAATTAGCACCATGAAAAAGTTAGATTCTTTCATCGGATAAAAACAATTTATTATTTAATAGGCATTCGGGTACTTTTATGAAAAATTCTCTTGAACTTGGCTTGATTGGCAATTGTCAAATCAGCGCTCTGATTGACGATAGGGGTGAAATTGTCTGGCATTGTTTGCCCCGTTTCGATGGAGATCCAATATTCTGTTCACTTCTGAACGAACATCCCGATGGGAAAGGTCATGGCTATTGCACTATAGAACTCCTGGACCAAGTATCGGCTCAGCAATCATATCTGCCAAACACAGCTGTTCTGGTTACACGGCTGACGGATAAGCATGGTGCGGCTATCGAAGTAACAGACTTTGCTCCCCGCTTCCATCAGTATGGGCGTATGTTTATGCCTATGATGCTGATCAGACAGCTTCGACGACTAAACGGAACTCCACGTATTTATGTACGTGTTCGGCCACTGTGCGAATATGGCAGCCAGAGTTGCACGACAACCCATGGAAGTCATCATATCCGTTACGTAGCACCATCATGGATTATGAGGCTAACAACGGACATATCCGTTACGGCTGTGATTCAAGAAATTCCTTTTTTTCTTGAAAATAAGGCCACTTTAATACTCAGCACAGATGAAACAATTACCGATCCAATTAATGAGCTTTCGCATCGTTTTCTAAACGAAACCATCGCGCACTGGCGCGATTGGGTCAGAGATTTATCTATTCCTTTTGAATGGCAGGATGAAGTCATACGTGCCGCTATAAGTCTCAAGCTAAACACTTTTGAGGATACAGGTGCTATTATTGCAGCCATGACCACATCTATTCCCGAAGCTCCTGACTCGAAACGTAATTGGGATTATCGTTACTGCTGGCTTCGTGATTCCTACTTCGTTGTTAATGCTTTAAACCGTCTCAGTACCACCAATACGATGGAACGTTATCTGAGCTATCTCATCAATGTAGTGGCAGGTAGGTCTACTGACCATATCCAACCAGTTTATGGCATAGACGGCAGAGCAAGATTGGATGAATGTGAAATAAAAAGTTTGCCCGGATACCGCGGCATGGGACCTGTTCGGATTGGTAATCAGGCTTGCGAACAAATTCAACATGATGTTTACGGTTCAGCTATTCTGGCTGTAGCTCATGTCTTTTTCGACCGGCGACTTGCACACAAGGGGGGCGTTCCGCTTTTTAAGAGACTGGAACTTCTGGGTGATACGGCAATTGCTGTTCATGATCAGCCGGATTCCGGTCCGTGGGAAGCCAGAAAAGCCTTACGTGTCCATACCTTTTCCAGCATCATGTGCTGGGCTGCTTGCGACCGATTGGCCAGAATTGCTCATCATTTGGGGATTGTGGATCGTGCAGTTTATTGGAGGAATCAAGCCGATAAAATTCATAATACAATTTGCAACCGCGCATGGAACGAAAAAAAACAGTCTTTTGCCGCCTCATTTGAGGGAGATACACTGGATGCCAGCCTTCTCCTGATTCACGACACAGGTTTTCTGCCGGCTAATGATCCACGTTTTATCAAAACAGTAACCGCCATTGAAAAGGAACTTAAGCATGGCAGTTACATTTATCGTTACATTGAAACGGATGATTTCGGCATTCCCCAAAACGCGTTTGTTGTCTGCACTTTCTGGTATATTTACGCACTGGCAGCTCTCAACCGTAACGACGAAGCAAGGACATTATTTGAAAATCTTCTGTCCCGCCGTAATCGGCACGGATTTCTCGCCGAACATATTGATCCTCCCACAGGTGAACCATGGGGAAATTTTGTTCAAACTTACAGCATGGTGGGCCTGATTAATTCCGCTATTCGATTAAGCAAACGTTGGGACAGTGCCTTTTAATAGGAGGTAATACTAATGAGTTCTCAATCAGAAAAAAAAATCCGATCATTTCGATCTTTGAGACTGACTATGCGGTTTATCATTCCACTAGTCATAGCTATGACATTACTGGCGTATGCATTGTTGCCTCTGGTGGACAAACTCGCGTTGCACTGGTTTACCAGAGATCTTGATATACGCTCTAAGCTTATTGCTAATACTATCCATGAACCTCTCGGCGATTTTCTTTTGCAGGAAAACACATACAGGATCAATTCCCTAATGAAACGGGCCATTCAAGATGAAAGACTTTTTGCTATGGGGTTTTGTGATGGTCAAGGTAAGTTGCTTTACAGTACACCAAAATTTCCTGAGGATATTGCTTGTCCCTCTCCTAATTCACCAGCACCCGAAAAACCTTCCATTCTCAAGCTACCAAGCGGACTGGTTCATGTCGCCGTTAAACCTTTTCTTATTGCCGGAGTGCCGTCGGGACATCTATTTCTTATCCATGATATGAGTTTTATAGAAGGCCGTAGTGCCGATACACGCAAGTATATAGTACTTTTATTTGTTATACTCTTCCTTGTTATATCTTTCATTACAGTGCTTGTTGCTCATCTTAGTTGGCGCGGCTGGATGTCCGGGGTACGTGCTCTTTTACGTGGAGAAAGTCTGGTTCAGCCTTTTGCAGAAGGTCCAAATTCTGAATTGCAGCCCCTCATGGGTGATTTGCGTACGCTGCTGCGAACAATTGATGCAGAAAGAAAACTTGCCGACGATGTTACTATTTCCTGGAATCCGGATAAATTAAAGGAACTTCTATATAAACAGTTAACGGGAGAGCAGATTCTTGTAGTTTCCAACCGCGAACCATACATTCATATGAAAGGAAAGGAAAGGATTGAAATTCAGCGCCCGGCCAGCGGTCTTGTAACAGCGGTCGAACCTGTTATGAAAGCTTGTTCAGGAACATGGATAGCACACGGTGGTGGCACTGCCGATCGTGAAGTTGCAGATAAAAAAGATCATGTTTATATACCTCCTGAAAATCCAAAGTACACACTCCGGCGTATTTGGCTGTCGAGGGAAGAGGAAAAAGGTTATTATTATGGGTTTGCTAATGAGGGATTATGGCCTCTTTGCCATATCGCCCATGTTCGTCCGATTTTTCGAACAAGCGATTGGCAACATTACGTAACAATAAATCAACGTTTTGCAGATGCTGTTGTCAAAGAAGCAAACAGAGAAGACCCCGTAGTTTTAGTTCAAGATTACCATTTCGCTTTATTGCCAGGTATGTTGCGCAAAATTCTTCCAAAATCAACTATAATAACTTTTTGGCACATTCCCTGGCCCAATCCGGAATCATTTGGTATTTGTCCCTGGCGTGAAGAGCTGCTTCAGGGAATGCTGGGAAGCACTATACTAGGGTTCCATACTCCGTTTCACTGTAAAAATTTCCTGGAAACTGTGGACCGGTATTTAGAAACGCGTGTAGATCATGCATCTTCCACTATTTCTCACGGCGGCAAGTTGACGTTAGTGGAAGCTTATCCTATCTCCATTCAGTGGCCTCCCCCATGGCAAGACAATCAACCCTCAGTAAAAGAATGCCAAGCTGAAATTAGAAAATTTTTAAAGATCGATAACGATTGTTTAATCGGACTGGGTGTAGATCGAATGGATTACACAAAAGGAATTCTTGAACGACTAAGAGCAGTGGAAAATCTTTTGGAAAGACATCCGGAAATGATCGGGAAGTTTTCATTTGTCCAGATTGCTGCTCCCTCACGCTCGGTATTAGAAGAATACCAGGCTTTCGAAGCCCGTGTTCGATCGCTGGCAACACATATCAACCAGCGTTTCGCCAGCGGTGCCTATCAGCCTGTTTATTTAAGGGTAGAACATCATGAACCGGAAGAAGTCAACCGATACTACCGTGCTGCTGATGTCTGTATGGTTACGAGTCTGCACGATGGAATGAACCTGGTTGCCAAAGAATTTATTGCTTCCCGAGACGACGAGAGAGGCGTTCTGGTACTCAGTCAGTTTACCGGTGCGGCACATGAATTATATGAAGCCCTGATAGTTAATCCTTATCATATTGAACAAACGGCCGATGCACTTTATCAGGCTTTGACAATGCCTGAATTTGAACAGCGGGAGCGGATGCGCAGTATGCGATCAATGGTCCGCGATTTTAATGTATACAGATGGGCTGGCAGAATGCTTATTGACGCTTCAAAAATACGTCAGAGAGAAAAACTGGCAGCAAGAATAGGGTTGGAAACATGAGTACGAGCGAACGATTATCATATATCTTTGAAAGTTCTGCGCTTGCCAAAATGAAAAATTTCATCGATCACAACACCTTGTTTGCTTTCGATCTTGACGGTACTTTGGCCCCAATAGCAACAAAACCTTGTGTTATAGGAATTCCCGACTCTATTCGGGAAGAATTCATAATTCTCAACGAGCAAGCAGTCGTCGCAGTTATTACGGGACGCTCATGCTCAGATGCTTTGTATCATCTTGGCATATCTCCACGTTACCTGATCGGGAACCACGGCGCTGAAGGCCTTCCTGGTTGGGAAAATCGAGAAAATGAATTTTCCCGCATAGCAAATCAATGGCAGTCTCAATTAGACAATCTTCTCCCCGTCGAAAATCGCCGTGGCATTTTTATAGAAAACAAAGGTTCGACTTTGTCGATTCATTATCGTCACGTCTGTAATATTAAATATGCCCATAAAATGATTCTTCAGGCAATAGATAAACTTAATCCTAAGCCCCGACGAATTGGGGGCAAATTTATTGAGAATCTTATTCCGGTAAGCGCACCAGATAAAGGAATTGCCCTTAAAATTCTAATGCAAGAATCAGCATGTCAAAACGGTATTTTTGTCGGAGATGATGAAACGGATGAGGATGTGTTTCATCTGAATGATGCAAATCTCTTTACCATCCGCGTGGGGAAGAATACTTTCAGCAGTGCACACTTTTATCTACGCGGACAAAGTGAAATTTTACGATTCCTGCGTGTTATTAACGGTATCTTTAACGCAAAAGAAAAATTAGCAATTTAATTATTCAACAGTGTTTTACCTGTCAGTTGTTATAAAAAGTTTATTAATATACGAAAAACATATTTATTCTAATCAATTGATAAATAATTACCCATAAATCGTTGACATGGATTTTTAATTATATTAGTTATTCTTACACATTAGGAGGCATATGATCAAGTTCAAAAATATTTTATATGCAATTGATCTGGATTCAAAAAATATCTCTTCATTGGGAAAAGCTCTGGAATTTGCGCAGTTTTTAAATTGTTCGATACATATCTTATATGTCAATGACATCGGAGCCGGTTATCGCCATCCCACTGATCGTGAAGATGCTGTTGCATTGAAGGTTAAGGAAGTTATTCCTGAATCAATGCTGGAAAATCTGGATATTATTTATGCCGTTTCCAAAGGAAACACAGCTGAAGAAGTTGTTAAATATGCGCAAGGAAATGACATTGACTTGATTATAGTTGGACATAAACACCGAGGGAAGCTTTATTCATCCGTATTTGACAGTACAGATGTCAATATTGTTGATACCGCTATGTTGCCTGTTTTAGTCATCCCGGAAAAATAATTTTCCAGAAGACGAACTAATTAAAGGAACAATCAAAAATTCAAACCTTTAAACAATAATTCTACAATGAGGAGAAAAAATGGATTTATTGCAGGAATACTATTTTGGAAATACCTTACAAAGCTGGCTGTGCGCTTTGATTACACTGATAGTCACACTCGCGGCACTGATTATTACTCAAAAAGTATTAATAAAAAAACTCTCCAAACTGGCGGCAACAACTGATAACCAGATAGACGACCTCATCGTCAACATGATTAAACAGACAAAACTTTTTATTCTAATTATCGCATCAATTTATCTTGCATCTCTGACTATTACAATCAAACCTTCTATTGAAGAACTATGGCAAAAAGTCGTCATTCTGGCATTAATATTTCAGGCAGGATTATGGGCGAGCGCGGGAATCTCTTTTGCACTTGGCAAAATAATCAAGAAACGCTCAGAAGAAGATACATCCAGCAAAACTACTATTACATTTTTGGGATTCGTAGCTCGTTTTTTCTTATGGATCATCATTTTTCTTTTGATTCTGGATAATCTTGGTGTGAATATTACAGGATTAGTAGCCGGATTGGGCATTGGCGGAATAGCTGTGGCTCTGGCAGTACAAAATATCCTGGGAGACTTGCTGGCCTCCCTTTCCATTGTTTTGGATAAACCCTTTGTCATTGGCGATTTTATAGTTGTAGATTCTCTTTCCGGAACAATTGAACATATCGGCTTAAAGACCACAAGAATTCGCAGTCTCAGCGGAGAACAACTGATCTTTTCCAACAATGATCTTCTAAAGACCCGCATACGCAATTACAAGCGTATGTCTGAAAGAAGGATTGTTTTCAGTTTTGGCATTATTTATCAGACACCGCTAGAGAAACTAAAGAACGTCAATAAAATAGTACGAGATATTATTGAAAAAACAGAAAATGCTCGATTTGACCGTGTTCATTTCAAGGAATACGGTAATTCGTCATTAAACTTTGAAGTCGTTTATTTTGTTCTAGATCCTGGTTATAATACTTACATGGACATTCAACAATCAATCAATCTGGAGATATTCCGGCAATTTGAAGAATCCGGGATTGAGTTTGCCTATCCCACCCAAACAGTATATGTTTGCAATCAATCCAAATGAATAAGAGATCCTGAATGATAAAAAAACTTGCCGTTTTACATATAGCGCTGTTTTTCTGCTTTATTATTCCGTACACGTGTATGGCTACAGACAATTCAACCCAAATAGGCTCTTTGCTACCTCTCTGGTCTGTATTGCCATTTGTGGGAATTTTACTTTCCATAGCTTTGATACCCCTCGCCTTTCCTCATTTCTGGCATGATCATTTTCCCAAAGTATCTTTTTTCTGGGCGCTGGTTTTTGCAATACCATTTATTTATTTCTTTAAACAAACCGCGCTCAATGAAATAGAACATATTTTCATCATTGATTATATCCCCTTTATACTTTTGCTTTGGTCCCTATTCGCAGTTTCCGGAGGTATTCATATTAAGGGAACTTTAAAAGGAACGCCTGCTGTCAACTCAATTATCCTGCTTATTGGAACAATACTGGCGTCTGTCATAGGTACAACCGGTGCATCCATGCTTTTGATCCGGCCAATTCTTCGTTCCAACTCCTGGCGCGTTTATAAAGTTCACACCATTGTGTTTTTTATTTTTCTGGTCAGCAATATTGGAGGATCGCTCACACCATTGGGAGATCCGCCTCTTTTTCTGGGATTTTTGCACGGCGTTCCTTTTTTCTGGACAATAAAAATTCTGCCGGAAATGGCGTTTGCCAGCATAGTTCTTTTGCTTCTTTATTTTGTTCTTGATTCCCACTACTATAAAAAAGAAAGCTTAACTGCTGTGCCCGAATCCGAACAAGAACCTATTAAAGTTGAGGGCGTCCATAATTTTATTTTTTTATTTGGGATTATCGGTGCTGTATTGTTCAGCGGCAGTTTTAAATTAGGACAAATAAATTTTTTCAGTATCACCCAGACAATAGAAAATTTAATCAAGGATGCCATCCTGATTCTGATGGGTATTGCATCTCTAGTATTCACGCGAAAGGAAATTCATAAAAATAATGAATTTAGCTGGATGCCAATCAGGGAAGTTGCTTATCTTTTTGCCGGAATATTCATAACAATTATTCCTGTTCTGGAAATTCTAAGAGCCGGCGAAAACGGAGCATTACACTGGCTGATAAAATCAGTTGATTCACCGGCACAGTATTTTTGGACGGTAGGAATGCTGTCAAGTTTTCTGGATAATGCTCCTACTTACTTAACCTTTTTTAACAGTATTATTGGTAAATTTTATCCGGGAATGCCGGAAACTTCAGCGGTGGCCTTGCTGATTGTAGAAAAAATACCTTATCTGGCAGCAATCTCTGTGGGAGCCGTTTTTATGGGAGCCAATACATATATAGGCAATGCACCAAACTTTATGGTCAAGTCTATCGCGGAAGAAGCAGGTGTGAAAATGCCCGGGTTTTTCGGATACATCTTTAAATACTCCATGCCCATTTTAGTGGTTCTATTCATTATAATGACTTTTATATTTTACTGAGACTCACTGATAGTGAGACCCAAGCTTAAGAAACGAAGTGCGCTGAAGCTTGCTGGACGAATTATGCCAGGCGCGTAGCGCCGTGGTAAAACAAGTCCCGATTTATTGGGATGAAATTTGTCCCAGCCAGCTGTGCTGGCGGGATAGTGAACCTGTGGATCCCATTTGGGATCCCAAAGTGAACAATCCCTGTAGTGCAGCGGAAAGGGATAATTCGCTCTAAGATTTTCCGATTACTACGTATCGAAAAATCAAGGCTCATTAAAACGTAAGTCGAACTATCCCTGGAGCGTAGCGACGTGGGGTATTAAGGTCTTGATTTTCTACAAACAATTGTCTTCTTATTAATTAGAGGAAATAATTCTTGAAGATACATAAGAAAGCAGATATAGCTTTCTAAGCTTACATAAGCACTAGGAGTAAAAAAATGGTTGCAACATTACGTAAATCTTTAAAAACAATAGAGGATTATAAATCAGCAAGTCCTCATTATACCGAGCTTCTGGATATAATGGCGGATATCCTGATTTTGCGGAAGGAATACCGCAATAGCATGAGAGAACCAATTTTCAGTGTGGAAGAAAATTTAATCACAAAAAAAATGGAAGGTGGGCTTCCCTTAATTGATCTTACAGGAAAAGAGTATGATTTAACTCGCCCCAAAGAATATTTTAATTCGTTAATTTCCATTGCTGAAAAAAGAATGCCCGAAGTAGCTCAAAATATTATCGATATAATCAAAAGCAAACAATTCGATTGGGAAAAAATGATTCGCGCTTCGTTTGAACGCAAGGTTGAAGAAACTAATCCTCAAGGATTTCCAGCAGCTCGCGAAGCCGAAGAAAGCATAGATCTTATTGATCTTTTTGCCGAAGAAAGTTTACGGCCGGAATTTGAAATAATTGCTGAAAAATATGGCGATTTAGTAGAAAAATCCAAATGGTCGGAAGGATACTGCCCTATTTGCGGCAAAGAACCTAAGATTGGTGAAATCAGGAAAGATGAAGATGGGAAGAGGTATCTGTTTTGTCATCAATGCGGATGTAAATGGAATTTTAGCCGGATAAAATGTCCCTTCTGCGGTAATGATGAACAACATTCCCTGGCCTATTTTGAAGTGGAAGGCGACGAGCGTTATCGCGTGGATGTCTGTAATAAATGCCGACGTTACATAAAAACAGTCGAATTGCCAAAATCAAGTGAAGAACCGGACCTTGATATAGAAGATATCGCAACTTTGCATTTGGATATGATTGCTTTTGATGAAGGTTATTCTTAGAAAAGAAATTAATTTTTTCTGACCTTTGGGTTAAATTTGCATGAGAAAGCCCGCTTCTCTACAATAGAGAAGCGGGCTTTAAATTAAGATGTCTTTATGGAAATTTTTGTTCCTTTTTCTTTTGCTTTTTGATTTTTGGGAATCTTAATATCCAGAATGCCGTTCTTAAAACTTGCATGAGCCTTTCCTGATTCTATTTCCGCCTGCAGCGGAATCACCCTACAGAAGGAGCCATAAGACCTCTCCATATAATAATAACTTTTATCTTTATCTTCCTTCTCTTCTTTCTTTTCACCTTTTATAGCCACGGAATTGTTTGTAACTGTAACATCAATATCCTTTTCTTCCACTCCGGGCAATTCTGCCTTGATAATGAATTCTTTATCATTTTCTTTGACATCAACGGAAGGTATAAATTCCGCCATACCAGCTGCAAATCCACGCGGTCCGACACTAAATCCCCGGAAGAAATTATCAAATAAATTATTCATCTCCCTCTGCAAAGAATAGAAGGGATGATCACTGTCTGTCGCTGGTGTCCGGACTACATCCGGCAATAAACTTCTTACTTTCATAATCATGTCCTCCTCTCCTTAAAACTTTGAACTTTGAACCTAATTTATGCCGCATTAATTGCAATTTTCTTTGGTTTTACTTTTTCAGCTTTGGGAAGTTCCAGACGTAAAACTCCCTGCTTGACCGTCGCTTTAATCTTTTCCCTGTCTATCTCATCGGACAAAGTAAACGTTCTCTCATAATCGCCGACTTCGTATTCGGAAAAAACCAGGCTATAACCTTTTACTACGCCGTTTTCCACGCGTCCGGCAATTGTCAGAATATTTTTCTCCAATTCCACATCAACAGTTTTCTCGTCAACTCCCGGCATATCGGCAATCAAAAAGAGAGCTTCTCTGGTTTCATAAATATCCACACGTGGTGTAAAAGTTTTTACATTGCGGATCTTGTCAGTAACCGCTGTATTTTCAGATTTTTGCAGGTCTTTATCGGACATATAATAATCGACCTCCTTTCTAAAAATTAATTTTAATTTTCTTTGGCAGATCTTCTTTTAGTCTGGGCAAAGCAATATTTAAAACGCCTTTTTCATACTTTGCTTCCACTTTTTTAGAATCTACCTGAAAAGGCAACTGGAAATTTCTCTGAAAATTCCCCACTGCTCTTTCCTGACGCAAATATGTTTCACCTTCTTTAAGAGGATCAGCCTTAGCAGCACCGGAAATCGTCAATGTTGCTCCTGTGACCGAAACATTTATGTTTTCCGATTCCATTCCAGGCAATTCCATTGTAACAACCAGGCTGTCATCTTTTTCCCATACATTGATGGCAGGGTAATCAAAGGCCGTATTTTGACCGACATTGGAAAACAATCTGTTAATCTCTCTTTGTAAATCCATTATTTCCGGAACGCTATCAGCGAACCTTTTCATTCTCCAAATACCAGGACCAAACATAGATTTTACCTCCTAATTCAACTAATCAATTTATAAGCAATTGCTATTATTGATTATTTTACTTATTCGAATCTAAATATATTTACGAAATTTGTTTTGTCAAGGCTCTCCCAAATAGCGTATCAAATTGATTATAACCATAAACATGATTTAAATATCTATTTAATAAAGATAAGATTTTTCGGGATAGCGCTCTTGACACCGGATTTACCGATAACTATATTAGGGGCGCTTAACCGGATATAATAAAAAATCGGCTCCCAGAAGGTAAGTATGGAAGATCACATAATAAAAACCTTTAAGGAAAGCAGTCGTGTAAAAGATACTTTTGTTAATGAGAATCTGACAAAACTGGTTAATGTTATAGACGCTATTATAAATGCCTTAAAAGCAGGCAATAAGATTTTGATTTTCGGCAACGGTGGATCGGCTGCCGACGCTCAACATCTTGCCGCGGAATTCGTTAATCGTTTTATTATTGAAAGACCACCGCTTCCGGCAATGGCTTTAACTACAGATACTTCTATTATTACGAGTATCGGCAACGATTATGATTTTTCTGAAATATTCAGTAAGCAGATAAGGGCGGTCGGCCAACCTGGAGACATTGCCTGGGGTATCAGCACCAGCGGTAACTCCGCCAATGTTTTTAAAGGCCTGGAAATGGCGAAGAAACTAGGGTTGATAACAGTTGCTTTTACCGGAAAAGACGGAGGCGAAATCGCAAAAATAGCTGATTTTTCCATTCATGTGTCTTCTTCCAATACAGCACGAATCCAGGAAACACATATTACGGCCGGTCATGCTATTTGTGAAATGGTGGATATAAAATTGTTTCAAAAACCGGATTTTAAATAATAGAAATTTTATTCCGAGGTACGGGTGAAAAATAAGAAGGAACATCCTGAAAATATTATTAAGCATGCTCAGTCCGTTGAACACCATGATGAAAAAGTTGTCGCGGCAGATCACAAAAAAGAAATTGAAGAGTTGAGAAAGCAGCTTGAAGAAAAGGAAAAAGAAGCTGCGGCCAATTACGATAAATATTTACGCGCAATTGCCGACTTGGATAATTATAAAAAGCGGGCAATAAAAGAAAAAGCCGATGTAATTAAATATGGCAAAGAAGATATAGTTAAAGATATCTTGCCTTTCATGGACAGTTTGGACAGAGCACTGGAACACGACACAGGTGACATTCAGGCATTTAAGGACGGAGTGGCTCTTATCCAGGACCAGCTTTTGTGTTGTTTGAAAAAACACGGTGTAGAAAAAATTGAAACTGCAGGCGCTGATTTCGATCCGAATTTTCATGAAGCTTTAATGCAGGTGGAAAGCGACCAGCATCAAGATAACAAAATAGTCAGCGAAATGCAAAAGGGTTACTTATTAAACGGGCGGCTAATAAGGCCATCAAGGGTCTGCGTCTGCAAGAATATTAATAAAGAGAACAATGATGTATGTGAAAAAAATGAGGATATGGAAGAATAAGGAGGAAGAAATATGGGAAAAATTATCGGAATTGATTTAGGGACCACAAATTCGTGTGTAGCCATAATGGAAGGCGGAGACCCCGTTGTTATAGCCAATCAGGAAGGCAACCGAACCACGCCGTCCATTGTAGCTATTGCTGAAAATGGTGAACGACTGGTAGGACAGGTAGCCAAAAGGCAGGCCATTACTAACTCAGAAAATACTATCTATGCCGTCAAGAGACTGATCGGCCGAAAATATACATCCAAAGAAGTTCAGTATGACATTAAGATAATCCCTTATAAAATAACTGAAGCTTCCAATAGCGATGCGCAGGTTACGGTAAGAGGCAAGAATTACTCGCCGGCGGAAATATCAGCTATGATTCTTACCAAAATGAAACAAACCGCCGAGGATTATCTGGGCGAAAAAATAAAAGACGCCGTCATTACAGTGCCAGCTTACTTTAACGATTCGCAGCGGCAGGCCACTAAAGATGCCGGTAAAATTGCCGGATTGAATGTCATGCGCATTATCAACGAACCGACAGCCGCAGCGCTGGCCTATGGTTTGGATAAAAAGAAAGATGAAAAAATAGCGGTGTTCGATTTGGGAGGCGGCACATTCGATATTTCGATTCTGGAACTAGGCGATGGCGTGTTTGAAGTCAAGTCAACCAATGGAGATACTCATCTGGGCGGTGAAGATTTCGATCAGCGCGTCATGGATTATCTGGTTGCCGAATTCAAGAAAGATCAGGGCATTGATTTGAGAAACGATAAAATGGCTCTGCAGCGTTTGAAAGAAGCAGCGGAAAAAGCGAAAATGGAACTTTCCACAACGATGGAAACTGACATTAATCTGCCTTTTATTACGGCGGACGCTTCAGGCCCCAAACATATGAATATCAAACTCTCCAGAGCAAAACTGGAATCTCTTGTGGAAGAGTTAATCAACAAAGTGGTTGGTCCTTGTCAGACCGCACTAAAAGATGCGGGAATGTCGCCAAAAGATATTGATGAAGTCATTCTTGTTGGCGGTATGACTCGTATGCCGCGTGTTCAGCAGAAGGTTAAAGAGATTTTTAATAAGGAACCGCATAAGGGAGTTAATCCGGATGAAGTGGTAGCGATAGGAGCAGCCATTCAGGGCGGCGTTTTAGCGGGCGATGTAAAGGATGTTCTGCTTCTGGATGTAACTCCGCTTTCACTGGGCATTGAAACTCTCGGCGGCGTAATGACCAGACTAATTGAAAAGAACACGACCATCCCCAGTAAGAAGAGTCAAATATTCTCCACTGCAGCAGATAATCAGCCGGCGGTAAGCATTCATGTTCTGCAGGGCGAACGTCAGATGGCTGGGGATAATAGAACATTGGGACGTTTTGAACTGGTAGGTATTCCGCCGGCACCGCGCGGCGTGCCGCAGATTGAAGTTACTTTCGACATTGACGCCAACGGTATCGTGCACGTCAACGCCAAAGACCTGGGCACCGGCAAGGAACAAAGTATCAAGATTACGGCATCCAGCGGACTCTCCGAAGCGGAAATTGAAAAACTGGTCAAAGACGCAGAAATGCACGCTGAAGAAGACAAGCGCCGCAAGGAACTTATCGAAGCCCGAAATCAGGCAGATTCCATGGTTTACTCTGTGGAAAAAAATATCAAGGAATTCGGCGATAAGGTTGACGCGGCGGAAAAAGCCAAAATTGAAGAAGCACTAACAAAAACTAAGAAAGCCCTAGAAGGCGACGATATTGACGCAATCAAGAAGGCTCAGGATGAGTTGATGAATGTCTCCCATAAACTGGCGGAAGCCATGTATGCAAAGACAGCCGGTAGTGGAGCTCAGCAGCAGCAACAGTCCGAAGATCAGCAGCAGGCATCCGGCAAGAAAAATGACGATGTGGTTGATGCCGACTTTGAAGATGTAAAATAATATTCTTAAATTAAATATTTTCAAAGCCCGAAATGGCAAGAGTCGTTTCGGGCTTTTTTATTATCGACCGGAATCAGGAAATATTATACAATAACACCCCTAAAGGATAATTATGAATAAACTCCTTTCCAGAAAAATATTAATAGCTTTATTTCTAGGTGGTTTTTTGCTGATAACAGCTGGTATTTCCCCCGCCGCTGCGTCAAATAAATCAATTCAAAATTCTTCATCCGGATATCAGGGATTAATTTTAACTAATGAAGAATATTTGCCAACGCTTTTAAAATGTATTGATGAAGCGAAAAGTGAAATATTCATGTCCATCTTTTCTTTTAAAGCTGGTGCACATAAAAACAATTACCCCGACCGTATTGCTGGTCATCTGGCCAGGGCAGTAAAAAGAGGCGTTAAGGTTGTTGTGGTTTTAGAAAAGACAGACAAAAAGTCGAATAAACTCGACATTCAAAACAGACGAACGGCAAAACTTCTTGAAGAAAAAGGCATAAATGTTTATTTCGATTCCCCACGACAAACGACACATACAAAGCTTGTGGTTATCGACCGGCACCTTATTTTACTGGGCAGTCATAATTTCACGCAATCGGCATTAAAATACAATAATGAAATTTCCATCTTGCTGGATAGTCCGGATATGGCCGAAGAGGCGCGTAACTACATTCTAAAAATTATCAGGGAGGCAAAATGAAATTTTATCGACCATTCGGTAAAATATTTATTTTGTTGACGGTTATTTTCGCCTTCTGTTTTTTTAAAACAGCGATTGCTGATGAAAAGCCAGCCCAGATTCCGACAACTGCGGAAATAAAATCATTGCCGATAACACCATCTGATATTAAGCCATCAGTAATTACAACTCCACCCGGCAAACTCAATCGTAATACATTAGGATGTGTACTTCCGCTATCCGGGCAATACGCTGACTGGGGAAATAAAGCGATGGATGCAATTTTACTGGCTACCGAAATAGTTGATGAAAAAAATAATCCTTTATGGAAAGTCATTTTTGAAGATTCCCAGGGATTGCCGGAAGACACAAAAACAGCTATCGCACGTTTAGCTAATGCTGAAAATGTCATTGCGATTATAGCCATTACCGGAACGGCAGAGGCCATGGATGCAGCCCGTGAAGCAGCTAAATGGAAAGTACCATTGATTTTAATAACACCCAAAGACGGAGTGACGTCTTGGGGTGAATATGTTTTTCAGAATTTTCTGACTCCCAGACAGCAGATCAAAGCCTTGGCTAAATACGCACTGGACGATTTGAATTGTGCAATATTTTCCGTTTTATATCCCACAGATGACTATGGCGAAGAAATGGTGAAAATCTTTCGTGAAGAAGTAATGCGCCTGGGCGGTAAGGTAGAAAAAGCGATTTCTTACAACAGGAATCAAACAGATTTTAAGGAAGAAATAACTAAATTGACCGGCCTCACTGTCACTGCGTCTCAGAAAAAACGTAAAGGTCAGGAAGAAGATAACGCATACATAACTGTTGATTTTGAAGCTTTATTTATCCCTGATTCCTATTCGCGAGCCAAATTGATTGTTGCGCAACTTGATTTTTATGATGTAAAGGGATTTAAACTTTTGGGTACAAGTTTATGGCATTCGCCCAGCTTACTGAAGAATGATGCACAATACCTGGAAGGCGCTATCTTTGTTGACAGTTTTTTTGCCCATAGTCCTTATCTGGAAACAAGCAACTTTGTTGACTTTTATTTCAAAAAGTTTAAACGCGAACCGGAAAATATTGAAGCGCTGGCTTATGACACGGCTAAACTAATAATCGGCGTTTTGGAAAACAAAGAAATTAGAACGCGTGGACAATTTGCCGCAGCCTTGAATAAATTGGAGAATTATAAAGGAGTAACCGGAAATATTTATTTTGATTCAAACCGGGTCGCCCAAAAAACTGCTTTTATAATGAAAGTTAGAGATGGTAAATTGGAACAGGTGAAGTAAGTTCTATGTTCAAAGTTCAAGGTTCAAAGTTATAAAGGATGAAGAAATATGCGATTTTTACTTACTAATGATGATGGAATTTACGCCAAAGGGTTGAGCGCCCTTTATGCCGAACTTTCCAAAGAAGCTGATTGCCTGATTGTCGCCCCGGAAACAGAACAAAGCGCCGTTGGACATGCCATTACAATTTCCCGCCCCCTGATGGTGCGACGCGCCACTAAAAATGACAAATTTCTGGGATACGCTGTCTTAGGTACGCCGGCAGACTGCGTAAAAATAGGAATTACAGAATTATCGGATAAGCCGGTTGATCTGGTTGTCTCCGGAATCAACAGAGGAGGCAACGCCGGTATCAATGTTCTTTATTCGGGAACAGTCTCTGCAGCAACCGAAGGTGCAATTTTAGGATATCTGTCTATGGCCGTTTCTCTGGACACCCACAAAGAAGCCGATTTTACCTACGCCGCAAAATTCGCCCGTAAGATGACTAAGCTGATACTGAGCAATCCTCAACAACTCAAAGGAAGCGCGATTAATGTCAATGTTCCGTGCATTCCTTCTGAAAAAATAAAAGGCGTCGTTGTTGTCCGGCAAGCCCAAAGCAACATTGTCGAAACATTTGAGAAACGCACAGATCCACGGGAAAATATTTACTATTGGTTCGCCGGTGAATCTCAAGGCGCCCGCAAACAGAAAGATACTGATGTCGGCGCGCTGGCCGCAGGTTATATAACAATCACGCCTATTCATTACGACCTGACCAGACATGATTTGCTGGAAGCACTCAAAGATACTGTAAAACAAGGCAATTTATAATTATGCCTGCTGCAATTATTTGCACTTGCCTTTTTGTATTTTATTCGACTGGAGATACCTTTTTACAAATATAAGATCCGATAAATGCTTCCAGCAGGCTGAGCGGAACGGCATAAACAAGAATATAGACAGGCAATACATTTAAATTCCAGGTAACAATCCACATTAAAACAAACGCCATCAACCATCCAAGCAGCGTAGTTTGCAGGAGACTGAATTTTCTGGAAATAAAATAAATCGCTACTGCAAAGAAAAATCCCCAGACAAGCCACATCAGCCCGTTAACGGGTGCCGAAGGGAAAGTCATTCCCAGTGATTGATAGTGATCAGCTCAATATGTTTTTAGAAGGATTTCATTTCTGAAAAACTCGGATGCATTAATCCAAATGCCAGTGATTATAACCGCTAAAATATTTCGCGATTTTTGATTCATAGCAATTCCCTAAATCATGAAGAAACTTAACCCTTCCATGTCAGATATTAATTGTCTAATAATATTCTTTACATTGGTCATTCCGGCGGACAGACTGTGTCGTAATTAATTTATGCTTTATCGTCGAAAAAAATGGCTCGTTAAAATTGCTTACAACAAACTTTTTTGAAATTTTAATGGTAAAACCACTCCTAAAAATGAGCATTTTTCTTCTTTTGCTAATTGTGCGTAATGAGTAATGTCCCCCGCTGGCGGGGGTAGGGGGTGGAAGTTTTCAGAACATACGTAATATCTGCCAGTTACGTATTACGTGGATTTTATCCACCTCCGTCACTGCGTGACACCTCCGCCAGCGGAGGACATTAAATGGCTATATTTATTATTACGACACAGTCTCCTCCGCCTGGGTGACGACTATGATGGTAACTTGTCAAATGCCGTTAATATTCTTGGACAGTTAATAACTTTGCTAACGAATGAGTAAAACCGGAATCGGACTTTTTCGGATAACTTGGGATGTAGTGCTGCCCAGGAATAATTCGCGCAGGCGGTTATGACCGTAGGCCCCCATAACCATTAACTCGATAGAACCATCGCAAATAAACTTGATTATCGAATCGGGTTCCTTGCCGGTGAGGATTATCGTTCCACAATCGGCTATCGGCGGTTCGTCCGGATTTTTTTGATTCGCTTCTTCGACCTGAGCAATTAAAGCTGCCGCTTTTTTGGAATCAGCTGTAATAATGATAACTGTCAGTGGCCAGGCGTTTTGCTGGGATAATTTCAGTGAAAGATCAAGAGCTTTGATAGCCGAGGCACTTCCATCGAAAGCCAGCGCCATGCTTTCAATTTCTACAAAAATATCCGGAGTAACCAGCACGGGTTTCCCAGAGTTACGCGTAACGGCTTCGGCAACCGATCCGAGAAGGCCTCCTTCCTTCAGGTGAAAGTTTTCTCCCTTCTTTGCCATCAAAATCAAATCCGTATTCTGACCTTCTTCGATTATTACTGAACTGATTTTGCCTATTACTTTTTTTGTTTCGTTTTTTATACCACTCTTCCGGCAGCATTCCTGAAACTCTTTAAGAATAAAGTCGGCTTTCTCATCCAAAGACTTTTCAATTGCTTCGAAGAAACCTTCATAAGGAGGCATTCCCACCGAACCGGAAATGTCGGTGAGCATAGGTCCCTGAATCAGATTGACGTCAATCACATAAAGACCTGTCAAGGAAGCTTCAAGTTTACGGGCAATATAAATCCCATATTCCAGTGCTGTAAAACTGTTGACGGAGCCATCGGTAGGAATGAGAATTTTTTTTATCATGATAACTCCTTTTTAAAAAAGAGACATGATTATTTTTGTTTTTCGTCAAAATGCTTCAAGTCGTTAAGTAAATTAGAAATTTCTTTATCGTCCCATAAATCAGCAGTATTGGCAACATCACCGTCAGATTCCTGGACGTCAGGAACTTCTTCGTCAAAAACAAGAAACTTTCCTATATACTTTCCATTTTTATAAGTGGCCTTTTCTTTTATCTGACCGCTTTTGAAATACGCGAGATATTCGCCTTCTCTTTTATCGTTTTTTAAAAAGCCCCTTTCCTTAATCTGTCCGTTTTTGTAGTAGCAAATATATTCGCCTTCAAATTTACCGTTTTTAAAGTTTTCTTCTTCTTTTAATTGTCCGCTTTTATAATAAATCTGATATTTGCCGTCGGATTTGCCGTTTTTGAAATATTCGCGTTCCCTGAGGCTTCCGTTTTGATAATAAGAAGTATATTCACCTTCCATGCGGCCCTTGATAAAATTTGCCTTTTCTCGTATTATGCCGTCCTGATAATAAGTTACTGCGGGGCCATGTTTTCTGCCGTTAACAAAAGTAATTTGTGCCAGAATCTGACCGTTCTTGTAATAAGAAGTATATTCACCTTCCAATTTACCATTCTTGATAAATTTTCTTTCTTTTATAGAACCATCGGAGAAAAACAACTTTTCTTCTTTGGAATCAGTATTTATTTCTGTCATAAAAATATCATCTCTTTTGAAATTTTTAATTGTAATCAATTCAGAATTGTCAGAATAACCCCCTGTTGAAATATTTTCCTGTAAAAAGATATACTATTTTAAAAGATTAAGACATTGCTTTTTTTAAACAATCATTTATGATAATGCAACTAAAATTAATGAGCCAAGCTGAACTTAGTGAAGCGTAAGGCGAACTATCCTAGGAGCGAAGCGACGTAGGAAATGAGACTCGACGAAAACGAATCCCGGCAGGGCGGGATGAAGTTTGAGTCGTTAGTCGAATTAATGAAACTCGTCGAAATCGAGCGAAACGAAGATTGAGACGTAAATTGAATTATCCCGCATTAGCGGAGGATATCGAAGATATCAGTGGTATCCCCGAAGCGTAGCGGAGGGGGATAATTTCACAGTTAACAAATTTAGTTTAATTTTTTTTAAAAAAAAGATATTACAATTTTTCGATAGAGTATATTATTAAAATATCTTGAAGTTTATATAAAGAGCATGATCAATGTTTAGCCCTAATTTAGACACGACAAGATTGGCCATTATTGGTCCGGGCAGGTTAGGTACATCTTTTGCGTACAAATTCGGCCGGGATAACAAACGTGTGGCCATTTATTATCACGATGCAGAAGTCTGCAAGGCGATCAATAGAGATCACCTGAATCCTCTGCATCTGACTGAGGACCTGGCTAATCGTCTGGGCGGAATCGATAATGTTCCCCGTCTTTCCAGCAAAGTTTATGCAACAAACGATTTGGAACACATCGTCGAAAACAACGATTTTATCGTTCTGTCCATAACCATGAACCGGTTGCCGGAATTTCTTAATTACCTTAAGCCGATGATTGACAAAAAAGCCGGTGACACATGCATTGTATCACCGATCAAAGGTTTGATTTCCGACGAGATATCCAAAAAGCTGATAACTCCTTCGCAACTGATTAACAATAATTTATACAACTTAAAACACAAATATCAGCTAGCCTGTATCGGCGGACCTTTTTTCGACATTGATATAGCATTGGGAAATCCGGTTTGTTTAACGGTCGCCGGCAAAAAACATATTGCTAATGTCATCAGGGAAGATTTGCTTAAATTCAACCGCAACGAAATGAATTCATATTACAACTTTGACATTGTCGGTGTGGAAGCATGCGGCGCTTTAAAAAACATCGTGGCCAATATCAAGGGACTGGCCGATTCACTTAAACTTGGAGATTCAATTCCGGGAACTATCTTCGCCCGTTCCGGCGTGGAAATTCGTTCGCTATCCCGTCTTTTAGGTGGAGGATTTCAGGCGTTTCACAGCCAGGCCGGCGTCGGCGACTTATATGTAACAGTTTCATCCCTGGCCAGTAAAAATTACCGTTACGGGAAATATTTCTATGAACTCTATACAGGCAATCCCATCGAAACCAATTTACAGGTGCTGGAAAAAATTGACGGAACACCCGAAGGCCCCAATACACTCAGAAACGTTTATAAATATTTAGAAAAGAAAAACATGTACAGCCCTCTTTTTTCCTGCGCCTACCGAATATTCAACGAACCAGGCAACAAAGATACCATTAAAGACATGATTATTCAGGCCTGCCAGAATGATAAACGAACAAAAGAGTATATCAGCCAGGCATCCAGAATGATGTACCGTATTTTCCCTAATTACTGGTATCGCCGCGAAAAAGGCTTCTTAGATTAAAATATTATTTTAACTCTTCTTCGCTGACGATTTCCGTTTTAATCATCGTAATGAGTTCCTGAAAGACCGGTAAGACATCTTTGCGGAATCGTCCGGCTACGCAAACATTCATAATGTCGTCGCCTATTTTAAGATGGCCTTCGTTAATCCATACCTTTATATCAACAATACCGTCTTTCTTTTTAAATTCATCAACAACGGTTTTGAGCTTTGCCTTATCGTAGGAAAGATTCATCGCTTGAACCTTCCCGCCGTTTTTTGCTGTTGCCCGTACTATTCCGTTATGCAAAAGAATCATGCCGAGCATGTCCGGCGGAGATTCTTTTTTTATTTCTCTTATCCACTTATCAATCATAAAAATACTCCTTGATAATAATATGGCTATTTACAAATCAAAACTTTTGCAAACCTGTATTAAGCTAACAATCATGTCATACCGGAGAAGGTCGGCGGCGTGCCCCTAACGGTATATCCAGTATTGTTAAGCTTCTCTAGATTCCCGCCTACGAGACTGTGTCACAATGCTTTTTAATGTCATTTCGACCGTAGGGAGAAATCTTTCCGTATAATTACATCAATAGTTTAAGATTCCTCGCATGCACTCGGAATGACATCTATTCTAATTACGACACAGTCTCTACGCGGGAATGACGAATAGAGTAATTTTGCAAAGATTTCAAATCAGTTACCTGATGATACTTTTTCAAGGAACATCAACACCATCGCATTGAGCTTGTCCGCTCCCTCCCCCCGCAATATGCCGTGATGTTTGGCATAAATTCTGAGAAGCTGTTTATCCTTTGTGCCGAGCTTTTCAAAAATTCCCAATCCGCTCACCGGATTCACTACGGGATCATCCGAGCCTTGTATGATAAGAGCAGGACATTTCACATCTTTCAGCTGATCTTCGACTTGTTTCATCAGCTTTTCCAGTTCGTTGCTCCCGCTCACCGGATTGCGGACATAGTTTATTTCAGGATTTTCCGGTGTGTTCTCCACAAATTCCATCTTAACTTTATCTACATGAATTTTTGAAAGCAACTTATTCCACAAGTTAACAATGGGGGCAAATTTGGAGGCAACACTCTTCAGTTTGAGAGGAGCATTGATGGCTATCACTCCCGCAAATTTACCCGGTTTATTGGCCGCCTGCATCAGAGCGATCCCGCCGCCCATGGAAAAACCACAAATGGAGAACTTTTTAACGCTGTTCTTCATAATAATGTATGCGCGACTTGCGGAGCTATACCATTTATCCCATTTGCGGATGGCAAGATCCTCAGGCGCCGTACCGTGCCCACGCAAGCGGACGCCATAAACATTGTATCCATTCTTATATAGATAATCCGCCAGCGGTCTGATTTCTTCCGGCGCAGCCATATACCCGTGAACCAGTATAACTCCCTTTCTGCCGAAAAAACGTTTCAGGAAAAAAGGTTTTCCGATATTCCTTGGTTTACTCTCTGCTTTAATAAAATATTTTTGATAATCCTGTTCAAAAAGATCCGTTTCCAGCTGGATAAAGTGATTTTTTATCTTCCACCGGACGAAGAAAGCAGGGAGAAACATCAGCCTGTCTATAGCTCTGGTTAAATCACGAAGAGGCTCTATCTCATGCCTGAGAACTTCAATAATATTGTCTCTTCTTATCGTATGGAAATCGGATTTTCTGCTGAATCGTTCTTTGTTCTTTGTAATTATTCCATTATCCAGTTTAATATAGTCGCTGTAGATACTTTCTTTTATAAAACTTTCATACTTCTCATGATAATCATCGTTTAGAAGATAAAATTGTTTTCTATAAAGTGAAGTGTGGCAATTGGTTACTCTGATTTTACGCAGGTATTGGATGGCCAGAAAAATACGGTTTTTGAAATCATCCTCGCTAAAGCTGTTCCGGTATTTGGTCAATATATAAGACATCAGATGATCATGATTAACCGCCGTCATACCGTATATGGCATTCATGTAGTCATGCATCATACTGACACATGTTTTTTTGAACGAATCTATTTTCTTGAATTCTCCGGCATCCAGATAAGGATTATCATCTCTCAGCAACTTGCTTAGTTTTTTATTGGAAGCTATGTAGTTTTTCGCGGACATGGGTTTGCCGAAATTAATATCAATATCCACCTTGCCCAAAACCATCGGACCTTCAACTTCCAGCTCCTCCTGAAGATGTGTTGATATATTCTTGACAAACCGGCCGGCCAGTTTGCTCAGGATGTTCTCCTGAGCGCGGACAGGATAATAGGTTATGTTTACCGGCACAATGTAAGTCTCTTTACTTATAATTTTATTTGTTTCCGCAGAATCAAAGCCGAAATGAGCCGCCATTCGGTCAACGGATGAACTATCGCCGCCGGCGCGGAATTTCCTTAATTTTTCGCGAACAAACTCCGTCCGCAAAGCTATTTGCGCGGCCCCGGAATGAGGCGGCCTTCTGATGCCCGCGTTGTAAACCAGGTATTTGCCTTTCTCGATAATCTTTTTGTCCTTGATCATCTGGCCTTCGGGAAAAATAATGACCGGATAACTGTCTGTAAGAAGTGCATTGATAAATATTTTGTCTCTGTTGGGGTCGGTAGTGGAAACTGCGCCCACCTTATTCATAAAATTGCCAAGTTCACCGCTAAAAAAGGAATGATGTGCCAGAGAGATCGGATATCTTTTTATGTTCTTCTTGATCACATACGGCATCAAGATTGTTTCCATGCGCGTAAAGTGATTAATAACATAAAGTACCGGCTGAGCGGGAACATTTTCCACGCCATGCAGACGTATGTCCGTTTTAGTGGTTTTTGTCAGTGTATCAAGGGCAACTTCTATAAGATTAACCAAGGAGACCGATATATTCATTGTTTCCGCCCTTCGTTTTTTTGACCCTGTTTTATATCTGTCACCACTCTTTTTAATATGTCCGGATTATTGGTAAAAATCCCGCTGACACCCATATTAACAAATCGTTTCATATTCCTTGCGTCATTGACAGTATAAATATTGACAGGAATATTATTTAATCTAACATCTGAAAGCCACTTCTTTTTAAAATAAGAGCCGGAACAATTAAAAGCTTCGGCTCCCAGTGACTCCATTATATCCGAAGGTAATTTAGAACCATAGTGTTTTTTTTCAAACAAAACGGCTACTGCCGCAGTGTTGTCTATTTGCTTTAAGTGCATAATTGCACGCGGATCAAAACTGGAAAAAACAACATGCTCATTCATGCCGCTTTGCTCAACAATTTTCAGACATTTTTCTTCAATGCCGCCAAAGAACATTTTGCTGACAGCTTCGGTCTTGATTTCAATATTTACCGCAATTTTACCTTTGCAAAAAGCCAAAACTTCAGCCAGCGTCGGTATCTTTGTGTTTTTAAATTCTTTATCAAACCAACTACCTGCGTCCAGCTTCTTCAACGCAGCAAGTGTATAATCGGCAACCTTTCCCCTGCCATCAGTACAGCGCGATATTTTTTCATCGTGAAAAACAACAACTTCTTTATCCGATGTAAGCTGAACATCCAATTCCACCATATCCGCACCCATTTCGATTGCGGCCTTAAACGAGGGGATAGTATTCTCGGGATAATAAGCCGATGCCCCGCGATGGGCAATAACGGTAAACTCATCGTCGTCTCTGCGGTTATATTTAAATAAATGATAAGGTCTGCTCATATTTATTTTTTAATTTTTCCCGGTATTTGATTTCTCTTCAAACAAATCGCTGTCCCAGGCATGATCGTTGATATTCGGATTTACTTCCCTATCCTTATTCAACATTTGTTCCTGTATTTGAATCTGTTCGCGCGTAGTGAAGATATAATCGCTCTGATCATGACGGTGACGGGCAAGTTCCCGCAAAGACGCTTCGTCATATTTGATAAAATTCTGACTGGCGCGCACGGCACTGTATTTACGGAAGCCAAGCTTAACCAAAACATCAACGCCCAGTCGTACGGATGTATCCAGAGATTCTCTATAAACATCTTTTATGCCCATATCAAGCAGCCCATAAGCATCCAGACGGCTTTTGGCGCGAACCATCACTGTTAAATTAGGAAATATTTTTTTTGTCTTTTCTACCAGATCGAAATTAATATCCGGTGAATCAATGGCCGCGATGAGAATTTTTGCGTCACTAGCTCCGGCCGATTTCAAAATATCGATACGAGTGGCATCGCCGTAAAAGACTTTAAATCCCATTTTTCTCAGCAGATCAACCCTGTCGGAGTCATTATCCAAAATAGTAGCCTTGATGCCGTTGGCCCTCAGAAACCTGCCCAGCGTACTGCCGAAATGGCCGAAACCGGCTATAATAACAAGATTGCTTTCATCAATCGTATCAGCTTCCTTTTCTTCTTTTTCCTTAGTGCCGAAATAAGGAAGAATTAATCGCTCATTAATCAAAAGCAATAGTGGCGTCACAGTCATGGTAATCGCCGTTACGCCCATCATCATGTCTGTCCATCGGGCAGACAAAATATTAAGTTGGTTAATAAAAGAAAAAAGAACAAAGGCAAACTCCCCCACCTGTGCCAATCCTAAAGTAAACAACAAATTTTGATCAAAGCTAAGTCGGATTAACGATCCGCAGGCAAATAGCACCGCTGCTTTGATTACAATGATTGAACAAACCAAAGCGATTATCGTCCAAGGATTGCTGATAATCAAACTGAAGTTAATGGACGCACCAACGGCAATAAAAAACAACCCAAGCAAAATACCTTTAAAAGGTTCAATATCACTTTCCAGTTCATGTCTGAATTCACTATTGGCCAGAACAACACCGGCCAGAAACGTTCCCAGAGCGGGGCTAAGACCAACCAGCATCATGAGAGAAGCTGTGCCGATGATAATGAGAAGCGCGGATGCCGTGAACAATTCGCGCAGATGAATACTGGCGATAAATCTTAAAAAAGGAACAATAGCAAAACGTCCGGCGAGTACAACCACATTGGCTACAACCAGTAACAGAAGCGTCTGAGCCCAGCCGGGCATATTGGAAAGTATGGTGGCATGTTCATTTGTTTGCGCATGCGAACCTGACAATGCCAGAAGGGGCAGAAGCGCCAGAATGGGAATAACAGAAATATCCTGAAAAAGCAGTACCGCGAAAGAACTTTTCCCCGATTCCGTTTTTGTTAATCCCTTTTCTCTGAGAGTTTGCATGACTATAGCTGTTGAAGACATAGCTATCGCCAGACCGCTGGCCAGCGCGGCCCGCCAGGTGAATCCAAAGAATAATAAAAGCGTGAATATTAATATCGTTGTCGTGCACAATTGCAGCGAACCTGTTCCCAGTATTAAATTGCGCATCCGCCAGAAATGCGATGGCTCCAGCTCCAATCCGATGAGAAAAAGCATCATCACGACGCCGAATTCGGCGAAATGCATAATATCTTTCCCTTCCTGACCGACAAAGCCCAAAAAGAATGGACCGATGATTATACCGCCCAACAGATAACCGAGCACCGAACCCATACCCAGTTTTTTAGCTATCGGAACGAAGACTATAGCAGCAGCCAGATATATCAGGGCATCAGTCAGAAAAGTGCTGATCATGGTTTCTGCCCCTCCGTCTCCTTGACAATCCAGTCATTCAGGAACTCAACTTTTTTGAGTTTCTCAATATCGAAATCACCTTTGACCAATTGCTCTAAAAGCGTGTGATACATTTTTACATGAAATTGAAGTGCTTCCGCGGTCAGCAAATACGTCCCCTGAACGGCAAAAGGAGGCAGGTAAATCATCTTACAAAGAGTCGCCGTCTGTTCAAATGGAACGAGAAACTCCCTGATGGTAAAACGATTAAAACCGCCAGCCGCGTATACTTCCCTGGTTCCACCGGAAGTTATAACATTAAAGATAATTTTATTATTGAGATTGTCGCCGCCCCGGCCGTGCGCCCATCCGTGTTCCAGCACCAGATCAATCCACTGCGTGAGCAGAGCCGGCGCGCTATACATGTAAAAAGGGTGATGCCAGATAATAATCTGATGAGCCATCAGCAACATTTTTTCACGATCGGTAGCGATATTGAAATCAGGATATTGCTCGTACAAATCGTTGACGGTGACACCTTCGATCCGGCCGACATTTTTAAGCAGAGCACGATTCGTTTTGGATTTTTCAAAACGCGGATGGGCGAAAAGAATAAGAATTTTATTCATTAAAAACCGCCTTTGCTAAAATTATTCTTTTTTGCAGCATTATCATAATTTGCTTGACAATTCTTTTTATCTGTTTCCTAAGAAAATTTTCTTGTGTAATCGAGCCTTGACATTTAAGCTCAATGGGCCTAATTTTAGCACGTTTTAATTTTTTACGCTAATTGCTAGTAGGTATGTATGCTGTATTCCAAATCACGCTGTTCTTAACAAAAATAAAAGGAGAGTCCCTATGGAAAATCTGATATTTACAAAAGAAAACAAGATTGGAATCCTGACTTTTAACAGACCGGAATCAAAGAATTCGCTCGATGCCAAAACGTACGATGAACTCTTCGAACTCATCCCCCAGATAGATAAGGATGAGGATGTTAGAGTACTCATCATCACGGGGGCTGGTGACTCATTTTGTGCCGGAATCAATCTGAGTTTTGCAGCCTCTTTGAAAGACGCCAGCCCGGCATGGATGCGATGGTTTATCAAAAAAGTCCAAGTCACTTTTTCATTTGAAAAAATGAGACAACCCGTAATATCGGCGGTCAGGGGTCACGCTGTCGGCAACGGCTGTGATATGGCTGTGGCCAGCGATTTTATCATTGCCTCGGAAACCGCTAAATTCGCAATGGCTTACACCACATTAGGATTGGTACCGGACGCTGGTGGAACTTACAGACTTACAAGACTTATCGGTCCGTCAAAGGCCAAAGAACTCATTCTTACCGGCGAGAGAATCGACGCTAAAAGAGCTTATGAGATAGGAATGGTCACCAAGGTCGTGCCGGATGATAAGTTAATGGACGAGGCCATGGCTTTGGCAACCAAACTCGCTAAAAGGGCTCCTCTGGCGCTTTCCATGTCTAAGGCAGCCATCGACAACGCATTGAGCGGTAATTTCTGCATAAACCAGGATTTGGAGCTATATATGCAGGGAGTCTGCATTCCGAGCCATGATGCAACGGAAGCGGTTATTTCGTTTTTAGAAAAAAGAGAAGGTAATTTCCTCGGAAAGTAAAAAGTTTAGAACCACTTTTACAGGGAATATATCTTCAAAAGTCTGTGCTTGTACGTCAAGAAAAAATCTGGCTTGCTTTTTAAGCAAGCCAGAACAGACTTATTACGCCCGCCAAATAGAAAAAAAGACCGATTATAAAATGATTTTTTTTCAAACGTTCAAGAAACAATGATGTTGTCGCTCCCAAACCACAGGCGAACAGATAAGGAATAAAAATCTGTATTGTTGTGAAGTGCCGCAAGTCACCGGGAAGATAATAGAACAGGTATGTATGAAAAATTAAAATTGAAAATATATTAGCCAAAATTTCTAGTGCCATTGCGTCAAGCGCGAATAGATAAGTTTTGGCTGCATTGTTGTTAAGATAAGCCAGTTTGGGATTAGTTTCAATGGCACTGTTCATGCAAAAGACAAAAAAGCCATATAATGGCCACATAAACATCCCCACGCCGGAGGTGTAGCCGTAGTGAACAGGCCAGATTTTATAAAGCCAGCCGGGTTGACCAACGAATTTTACAAAAAGAGTATCGAGAATTATTTCATACCACATCGCACCGAAAAAAGTGCATCCCATATAAAGCACCAGCTTAGAATAATTAATGGTCAAAAATCTTTTCGCCACCCAACTACAAAAAAAATAAAGGCATGGCAAAAAGAAAAATACAAAGACAAAGATGAATGCCGGCCAGTATTGCGGGGCGAGGCTTGTAATGCGAATTCCAGCTTTTTCAATTAAGAGCCACCAGAAAAAATGGGTGACAACCCAAAAAATAATATAACATGCCACCAAAAACAAAAGTGCCCGCGTTAAATAAGCGGGCTTTAAAACATTTTTTAAGGAATTATTGTTCTGCATACGGGGGATTTGTATCACATGTTGACCTGGAGTTCAGCAATTTTTGATTATGTCTCGTAAAATAGGACAACAAAAGAAAACTCATCAAATATAAAAAGACAGGGAAAACTTGTTTTGGAATTGGGTAAAGAAGGGTTACTTATATAAATCTTTCAGGATCTTCAAGGCTCCCTGATATAATTCTATAAAACAACCTATAATGGCCAGGGAAAACAAACCCAACATGAATTTCGGGGAAGTCCCCAGCAAGTCATCCAAAAAGTTACCTATCCAAAGAAAAAGAAAAGAAGCAAGCGCCAACGCAAACCCCCATGCCGATAACATAATAATCTCACTAAACAAACCAGGGTTTACACGGCGTGTTCTGCGAATAATTGCCGACATAATTTATTTCCTCACTTCGTGAGTCTCTCTCATACTAACAAGTTAACTTACCCGACAACGTTATTATTCCTTTTATTATAAATTAATTATCATCTTACGTTTTTTCAACAAGAAGCCGGCTTTTTTTTCGGAAGGAAAAATAATTGATGCAGAAGTTAATCAATCTATTCTGGAATCTTGGGTGTTGATCTACGTCAGGCTATTCAATACAAGAAATTTTTTGAAATGTTGATATCTCCCTGATTGGAATTTTTTTCTTTAGCAGCTCTTCAGGAGGTTTGTCTTTTAAACAGTAAGCTTGTTCCAGATAAATATAAACAGGAGACATTTTTGAATTAAACATTTTTGATTCAACCAACATCTCATTAAATATTTCACAAATTCCTGCATCTTCTCTAATAAACGCCCTCACCTCCGGAGCAGGTATCGTATCATCTTTAGAACTGTTCCCTATCTCAATATAACCGACATAGTTCTTATATTCATCTGCCATATCCTTTACAGCATTTAAAACAACCCTGATATTTTCAAATCCCGAACCAGATATAGTCCCTCTGTAAGAAACATTCCTTGTTTTACGTGCCCAAAATGATGTTGAGATTTGCTTTCCAAAAAATTTCGTTGATTTTTCTCTTTCCAAAATATTAAAACTAATCGGCAAAAGAGAATTTATAAACTTATGAAACTCTTGCAACAATTCCGGTGACCATGTTGTCGGAAGCTTGGGAGAATCAATTGGGGTCATATTTTCAATCCTTTCCTTTAATTGCTAATTTACTTATAGATTTATCACCAAAATAAAAACCCACTTCCTCTATTTAAGAAAGGGGGTTTTATGTCTTTTCCGTATCATTCATCTAATATACTCACTCCATTTGAGAGTTTTACGAGCAACAGACTACTGATAGAGTTCTTTAAAGTGTGTTTTATAAATAAACTTTAACAGAAAATATTTCAATAAAATACTTTTCTCCAATCTATCACATGTTATTTGCGACTTTTAAATAATTTTACCATATATTAATCCAGAGTTCAGCCACTTTTTAATTATTTTCAAGAAGAAGAAACAAACATCTGTCATCTAAACAAGAAACTATTCTCCGATTATTTTTACCAAAACTCTTTTTTTACGTCTGCCGTCAAACTCTCCATAAAAAATCTGTTCCCAAGGACCGAAATCAAGACTGCCTTTGGTGACTGCGACAACAACCTCCCGACCCATAACCTGTCGTTTTAAATGGGCATCGCCATTATCCTCGCCAGTCCTGTTGTGGCGATAACTTGCAGTGGGTTCATGAGGCGCAAGCTTTTCCAACCAGTCTTCATAATCCTGATGCAGCCCTGATTCGTCATCGTTGATGAATACCGATGCGGTAATATGCATGGCATTGACCAATATCAAACCTTCCCTAATGCCACTTTCTTTTAAACAGTCTTCTACCTGCGACGTGATATTGATAAATGCCCTTCTTTGCGGAACATTAAACCAAAGTTCTTTTCTGTATGATTTCAACTCTTTCCTCCATTAACAGGGTAAAAGTTTTTCAATCCATTGCCTGGACGTTTTCACAATACGCTTGTAGATTTCGGACTCTGTTATGCCCATGGACTTGGGAATATGAAAGGAATGGTCACCTCCTTCTATTATTTCCAGTTCCCTGGGAGCAGATAACCTGCTCAGAACATTTTGCAGTATTGTCAGACTGCACAGGCTATCCCTTGTGCCCGCGAAAAAGAGCATCGGTAATTCTATCTGATATAAGTGGATATCTCTTATTTTCGACTGGTCATTTGCCGGATGCAGAGGATAACCAAGAAATATCAGACCTTCTACCGGCAATCTTTTTTCGGCAACCAGCTGGGAGGCTACACGTCCACCCATGGATTTACCGGCTGCAATTATGCGACTTACATTAACGGCTGAGTTCTTCTGAAAATGACGGCAAACAGCCGTCCAGGTATCTTCCAGCTTCTTTTGACTATCAGGTGCCTTTAGCCCCTTTTCTTTGTAAGGGAAATTAAACCGCAACGTCGGATAACCTGCCGCCGCCAAACCATCAGTAAAGGCAACAAGAAGCTCATTTTCCATGTCGTTACCCATGCCATGAGCCGTGATGACCCCCGCTCCTAATGTTTTGTCCGGTGGCATGGTTAAAATTGCCGATACGGATTCATCTTTGGTAACGGCAATGGTTAATCTTCTCCTCTCCATGGAAAATCTCCTTGTTTACTATCTGACACTTTTTTTGAGGATGTTTTTATTAATTATCGGTTGCAATCTAACATAAAATAGAAAATTTGAATATTTGAGTATTAGTGGGTGATTAATTTTTTAAAAAACGATTATCCCAGGTTTTAAACTTCTTCCTGCAGTAATCTTCCAAAGATTTATAACCATCAAAATATCTTATCGCTGTTTTGGAAAAAGAACTCTTGTATTCGCACTTTTCAACAGAATGTTCACGGCAGGTAATGGGACGATTTTCATAAATGGAACATTTTCCGTTGCGTTTCATATGAACGCAGGCATTATAGATAATAAGATACCAACCTGAAGAATCCTTAAAAGCTTTTACATTTTTGTGTAATAATTGCCATAACAGGCCGTCATAATCGCGAATTGTTCGCGGCGCAGATATTTTTTCCGTAATGTATTTGCAACATAACTGATCACACCGATTGCATTTAGATACAGATTATTTTTTAAGAGTTTTTCTTCGCATAAAATTCCTATTTGTAAAAATATCATATTATTTTGATAAGGGCTTTTCAAACGCTTGTCCCGTACTTGATACGGGATGTCCAGATACAAGGCGCGCATCACACTATATACCAAGCCGTATTCAAATGGATACCGCGGCGGCAAGGAGGAGGCGCCGGAGGCGTATATGACAATACGTTGAGGACGCCGACGACGAAGCCAACAAAGGTAGCCGCATGAAGACGGCTTGGTAACTAGTGGGCTTCGTCCCAGTTCTTCCCAAATGCAATTTCGACCTTAAGCGGAACCTTGAGTTTGACGACCTCTTCCATTTCTTTTTTGACAAGCGCCATTACTTCCTCTTTTTCTTCTGCCGGCGCTTCGACAACAAGTTCGTCATGCACCTGCATAATCAATCGGGCAGAAAGTTTGTTCTTCAAAAACAAATCAGCAATGTTGACCATTGCCACCTTAATAAGATCAGCGGCAGTTCCCTGAATGGGAGTATTGATGGCCATGCGTTCGGCAAACTGGCGCACGGAAGGAATCTTACTTTTCAGTTCCGGCAGATAGCGGCGACGGTTTAAAAGCGTGCAGACAAAACCGTCACGCCGCGCGTCTTCCATAATTCCATCAAGATAAATTCGCACTTTCTTGTAGCGTTTAAAATATCCTTCGATGTATTCCTGCGCCATTTTCACGGAAATGCCCAATTCCTTGGAAAGGCCGAACGCACTCATCCCGTAAAGAACACCGAAATTAATTACTTTAGCCTGGCGACGCATGTCGGCATTAACCATCTGCGGAAAAACCCCGAAAACATCCGACGCAGTATGGGTATGAATATCCTGGTCGGAGGCAAAGGCATCAATAAGCGCTTTATCTTCCGAAAGATGTGCCAGTACCCGCAGTTCGATTTGCGAATAGTCGGCGGAAATTAAAAAACAATCCGGATCGGCGATAAAAGCCTGGCGTATTCTTTTGCCTTCCAGCGTCCGGATGGGAATGTTCTGCAAATTGGGATTGCTACTGGAGAGTCTTCCTGTTGCCGTAACCGTCTGATTATAGGATGTATGAATTCTGCCGGTCTTGGGATTGATTAAAGCGGGCAGTGCATCCACATAAGTTGATTTCAGTTTCGAGAGGCTACGGTAAGCCAGAATTTCGGCGGGCAGCTTATGACTGCGGGCAAGTTCGGTTAACACATCTACATCGGTGGAGTATCCTTCCTTCGTTTTCCTGCCGGCCGGTAGTTTGAGTTTTTCAAATAAAATATTCTGCAACTGTTTTGGTGAATTGATGTTGAATTTTTCTCCGGCTAAACGATGTATTTTCTCTTCGGAAAGAGACAACAACTGTGCCAATTCTGCCGACATCTGTTTTAAAAGGGAAATATCTACCAATACTCCTTTTTTCTCCATATCGGTAAGCACTTGCAGAAGCGGCATTTCCACTTTGCGGTAAAGCTCAATCGCATCTATTTTCTTTAGTTGCGTAATTACCACCGGAGCAAGTTCATGAATGGCATCAGCGCGTTGTCCCGCGTACGCAGTCATCTTATCGATTGGTACCAACGCCAGCGGATAAGTTTTCCCTTTGCCTCCCGCAACATCATTAGGAGATGATACTCGTTCATGAAGATATTCCCAGACAACTTCATCAAGTTCATAGGAATTCTTTGCCGGATTGAGCAGATATGCAGCCAGCTGCAAATCTTCGCCTGACTGGACTTCAAAGTCTGTAATATCCACCAGTGCTGTTTTTAAATCGTACATATATTTTTTTATTCCGGCATTTTGCAAAACAGGCGCAAGCGCGAAAAGCACTTCCTTTACCGGCAATTGATTTAAAATGTTGGTGTGACCAAGCGGAATGTAGCAGGTATCTTTACCGGCACTAATAGCAATTCCTATCAAATCCGTCGGCTGATTTTTTTCAAAAATTATTTCCAGGGATATTTCATGACTTTTTTTCAGGTGAACGATAAAATCATCAAGCGATTCCTTGTCCATGATTTGTTTGTATTCTTTTGTCGGTTTCGCGCTATCCTGTTTAATTTCCTGCAGGAGTGACGAAAATTCAAATTCACTGAAAAGTTTCGAGAGGACTTCTTTGTCCGGTTCCTTAACTGCGGCATTCTGAAAATTAAAATCGATTTCAATGTCTTTTCTAATACTGGCAAGCTGTCGGCTGAGTCTCGCCTGTTCAGCATATTGGCGAAAACTTTCGCGTAATTTAACGTTCCGCAAATTATCTGAATTTTTTATTACTTCCTCGACAGAACCGTATTCCTCAATCAGCCGCTGCGCTGTCTTTGGACCAATGCCGGGCACACCGGGAATATTATCGGATGTATCGCCCATCAGTCCCAGAATCTCCACGACTTTGTCCGGCCCGACGCCGAATTTTTCCTTTACCGCCGCTGCGTCATAGGTTTTGTCCTTCATTGTATCGATCATCGACACGTTTTCATCAACAAGCTGCATCAAATCCTTGTCGCCGGAAATAATGGCTGTTCTCCAGCCTTTTTGGCTTGCCCGAACCGTTAGTGTTCCGATAATATCATCAGCTTCAGTACCCTGCTTCTCCAGAACACAAATAGAAAAACCACGAACAACATCTTTGATAAAAGGAATCTGTGGAATAAGATCATCCGGCATCGGTTTGCGCGTTGCCTTGTAATCTTCAAATTCTCCGTGGCGCGTTGTCGGCCCTTTGAGATCAAACGTTACGACTATATAGTCCGGTTGAAGCTCACGCTTGAGTTTCAAGAGCATATTGGTAAAACCGTAAATAGCATTGGTGGGAAAACCTTTAGAGTTTGTCAAAAGAGGTAATCCATAGAAAGCGCGATAAATATAGTTGCTGCCGTCAACAAGAGCCACGAGAGGTGTTTTATCTTTTTCGGTCATAAATAAATTCCTATTTTAGAAATATCTGCCTAACGAAAATGAGCAAACTTATCGTTTGAAAGTTCTTTATCGATTTTGTTCAGCCTGTCTTCTTGCTTCATCAGCCTGCGCTTTGAATTGCTCGGCCATTTTTTCAGCCTGTTCACGCATCTCATCGGCGGATTTTTGCATATCTTTTGTCTTATCCTGATATTCCTTGCGCATATTTTCGCCCATTTCGCGCCACTTTTCCATATCTGACGACATGTGTTTTGCTTTGTATTCTCCGGAAACACCTAATATCGCAAAGATTGCACCGATAATGCCAAATACCAGCCAGGACTTTTGTGACGGCAGATTATGGACATGAACACTTGCCATAACAAGATAAAATGTGTAGATGACAATGCTGATAATGCCACCCAGGTAAGGCACCGCTCCTACAACGGATGTGATTGGAGCCAGTGCGGTAAGATAAGCGCCGCAGCGATAAGCTGTTTCGTAGTCTTCCTGCGAGCCCATGATTTTCCAAATAACGAAAAGAATGGCTCCTCCAATGAAACTGCCAATAGCAACGGCAATCGGCATAATAATGATAGCACCAAATCCGGACATCATCCCTCCGCCATAACCAGCGGCTGGTCCAAATCCGATAACATTTAATAATGCCTGAATGATGCCGCTGATAAAACCCATGATGACGGCAAAAACAAGCGGTTCAAGGAATCCCCCTGTTTTCGGCATGCCCTGAAAAAATTCTGTTGGTTTTGTAACAACGTTGACCGCTGTTTGCGGCATGGCTGCAAAGTTGATATCCTTCGGATCCATCTTTCCATCCTCCTTGTTGTATGTTTTAAAAACAAAAAGTCGGTTAAAAAACTACGCCTCAATACTATGTTTATTTTCACAATTTCTTATAAATCGAAAGATGCGTTAATTTTAAAAGTTCTGACCGCGCGCATGTCCAGAATATCCGTAACGCCGGTTTTTTCCTTTACTTCTTTCAGAAACTTCTCCAGTTCTGTGACGTTCGCGGCGCTTACAGTAAACCAGATGTTGTATTCGTTATCACGCCGGTAATTATGCGTGACATTTTCATTGGCATTCACTACAGCGACAAATTTTTCTATCTGTTCTTCCGGCACACGCGCCGCGCAAAGAGTACTGACACGTCCAAGCTTTGCTCCATCAAAAATAGCGCCGATGCGGCGGATTATTCCATCGTCCTTCATTTTTTGAACGCGACGGATTGTTTCATCCTCACTGATACCGCAGCGCTCACCGACAATCAAATACGGCCGTTCCTCCAGCGGAAATTCCTTCTGTAGAATGTTTAATATTTTCTTATCTATCTCATCCATGTAAACATCCTAAATTTACTTCCCCGCCCCTTGTGGGAGGGGATTAAGGGGAGGGGGAGAACATTAAGTCACCCTGACCCTCTCCCCTC